>ERZ1027231.85-NODE-85-length-59981-cov-52.278060_pt1 | contig 59981 bp, 50 predicted proteins | sample MGYA00520866_ERZ1027231 | MGnify/ENA primary metagenome ERZ1027231 (study PRJEB33311, sample SAMEA4378411) | marine metagenome | biome: Marine biome; feature: Fjord; material: Water | collected 2014-07-20T08:00:00Z/2014-07-... | depth 75 m ...
TTTGCTAACCCACGAATTTGGAGGCTAGCACCTCGTGGGAGTCATTATGTCTATAAGTATTGGAGATGTATTTGAATATTCTGCTCGTAAGTAGTAGCCAAAGAGATAACTCTAAAAGTTTAGATGTTTCAAAATTTTTACAAACTAATATATTAAATGACATGGAAGGCGTTAAGTCATCGATATTAGATTTATCTAGGTATCCTTTTTTATTAGACCATTATGGTACTGGGAGAGATGACTTAATTTCATTAGCTAATAACAAAGATGAAGTGTTAGGGCAATTGTATTCCTGTGATGCCGTAGTGTTTATTGTTCCTGAATGGGGAGGCATGATCCCACCAGCACTTGTCAATTTATTACTTTTGTCTGCTAACGGCTCCGCTAATGGTTTGCCTTTAGGTCACAAACCAGCATTTGCTATTGGTGTTTCAGCCTCCAGCGGTGGCAGTAACCCTATCTCGTTATTAAAAGGGTATGCTGCAAAAAACAGTCACCTCACTTGGTTACCGTTACATGCAATCATTCAAAACGTAGATGATTTTCTAAAACAAACGTGGACACCGACACTTGAAAATAGATATTCGCAGGTGCAATCACGCTTATTGGTTGGCTTAAGGAGTTTAGCTATCTATTCGAACCAGTTAGCTTCTGTCAGAGATGAATTAGTAGTGTTATCAAAAAAGCATCCTTACGGTCAATGAAATACTTATAACAAGGCATTTAAACGGAACTAAAACAGTGGGTTAGGTTTCGCTTCGCTTCAAATTAAAACCCACAATTTTAGCCCGCTTAATGCGGCGTTGGTAAAAAGGAGATTAAGCATCTATGGATAATCCATCAACTTTATTAGTCGTTCAAGACCTTCTTATTTCAAAAAAGTTCTACGTTGATGTCCTTGGTCTAATTCTTGTCGAAGAATATGAAGACAGTTTAAAGCTTAAAAGTGGCTCACATAATGTGTTCATGTTTGGAGGAGCAATGGAGGCAACAAACTATGAGCACGGATTTAATTCAAATTCATCATTGGTGCTTACTGTTAGTAATTTGGATGAAAAAATTGACGAGTTAAAATCAAAAGGTGTTGTTTTTGTACATAAATCACCTTATGAAAATAGGTGGGGGCGCTATGCAGCTTTTAAAGACCCTTCAGGGATCGTAAATGAACTAATGGAATTTTTCACCTAACAAGGCAATCAAACGGAAATTTACAGTTGGCTGTTTTTCTTGCCTCAAACATTTCAGCCAACAGTAATTTTCCGCTTATTGCGGCGATAGCAGTATTTTCAATCAAGGAGTAGTTATGAAATACAAATTAGGGACAATTCTCTTACTTTTATCAACTTTAGTGAATGCAAATCAGTTAGGTACACCGGCTGATGCCAAAGCATTATCCGATAAAATGATTACGCATTTTGTAAATAAAGAGTTTAAAGAAGGTTTAGCTTTAGCCAAAAAATACTGGCCATTACCTGAAGTTGAAATTGATGGTTTAGCTAATCAAATTAATACCCAATGGCCAATTGTTGATCAAAGATTTGGCTCTCCTACAGGGCACGAATTCATTAGAACAGAAAAAATAGGTAATTCGTTTGTGCGTTATTACTATCTGCATAAATTTCAAAGCCATGCTATTTATTGGCGCTTTAGTTACTATAAACCCTCTAAAAGCTGGGTTGTAAATGAAGTGACATTTATGGACTCCTTAGAGCCATTATTTGAAGTGGTTAAATAAATTTCAAACACGACATTATACAAGGATAAAAAAGCTGGATTTTTCTCCTTTGTCGCATATTTTTATCAACAATTCTTTGCCTCTTAACGAGGCGTAATATGAAATGGAGTTTCTATGAAAATTTTAGGTTTTTTCCTTGCCTTAGCGGTAACCGCTTGTACCTATTCAACCGACGGCAGTGGTGTTAATCGTCAAGATTGCTCTCAAGTCCAACGTGAATGTGTTCGCGGGGTATACGACCAATGGTTCCAAGAGAACGGTGATTTAGCCTGTACTTGTTCTGGAACTTAAATTTCAAATAACAAGCAAATTAGCAGAACAAATAACAGTTGCTTTTAAATTGAGGCGTTATGCTATTTCTATCAAACGAGCAGTTGAAGCTCATAATTACAAAAAGGGAAAAAATGAATAAGATTTTAACCACTATTGCGGTAACAGTGTCACTTACTACCGGTTGTACTAGTGTGCCAATGGAGTCAAAAGAAAAAAGTGAGCTAGCCAAACAATATAACTCACCTTCAGAGGGAAAAGCAGGTTTATATGTATATAGGTCTGGTAGCTTTGGTGGAGCACTCAAAAAAGATGTATGGCTAAATGGCAAGTGTGTTGGTGAAACAGCCCCTAATATGTTTTTTTATGAAGAAATAGAAGGCAATGCTGAACATAAAGTATCTACAGAATCTGAGTTCTCATCTAATGACTTACTTGTTAAAACAGAGAGCGGTAAAAACTATTTTATTAGCCAATATATTAAAATGGGCGTTTTTGTTGGTGGTGCAGGTGTTGAGTTAGTTGATGAAACAAAAGGCAAAAAGCAAGTATCAAAACTTGATATGGCCATAAAAGGCAAATGTAGTTCATAACATAACAATAGACGGCGGCGTCAATAGTTAACTTAATACTATTGGTGCTTCGCGCAGTTTAATCTAACTATATTTTCTGCTTAGTCTATCGTTAGGTGTTTGTGTTGCACCAAGTATTATTTCTATTCAACTAAAGGTAACAAAATGAAATCACAATTAATATTCTCTCTTTTTCTTTGCTTTATTTTAGCTTCGTGTGCTTCAGGCCCATCTAAAAAAGAAATGGAAATGGCTTTAACAAATTTTGAATTAAAGTCAGAATCTTCAGGAGAGTTAATTGATGTATATATTTATTATTCTCATGGAAGTGGTCGAAAAGAGATAGGAGATGTCGCTTATAAACTTGATGATTCAAAGGAGTTTATTGGTAAATTATTCTATGGAGAGTATTTTCATTTTCAAACAACTCCAGGCAAACATAAAATTTCTTGGAGAGGTAACAGCAATGAAGCAAGTAAAGTTAAATATGGTGCATTAAATGTGGACTTTAAACAAAACGAAACTTACATATTTAACCAAGTTCATGCCATCATATTTAATCGCTATTCAAATGATGGTTTAAGTACAATACGTAGTTTAAATAAGTCGAAAGACACCTTAAAAGGTAAGTACTATTTATCTAAGACAAAGGAAAGTAAAGCAACGGAGGCATGTTTAAAGGTTAAGGATGTGGTGATGTTTAGTGTCTTGTGTCAGGTAACACCTAATAAGGAAATCAAGTCGGATTCGTAACAGTTTACTCGGTTCCACTTCGTTTCACATTATAGCAAATGGTTACTCAGCGCTTATTGCGGCATTATGTTTTTCGGGAGTTTAGAGTATGGAATACGCATCGGGATTAATAAAACTTAAACCTGACACTGAGGGTAAAGTTGATGAATGGAAAAATACTATTTCTGCACGGCTAAATGAAGCAGCCGCAACTTTACAAGATGAAGAGGTTCAAATTGAGTCTTGGTTTAAAGTTGAGATTGATGGGTGTAAATACCTGCTTTGGTATTTGCGTGCTAAATCAATTAAGCGTGTATTCGAGATCTCAATGGAATTGAAGCACCCTATAGATAAATTTCACTATGGGCTTATGGCTGAGATTACAGCAGAAAACGGTAATATTTTGGCTGAGCCATTAATAGACATGCCGAGAACAAAAACATGACAGGAATCTAAAGCGGGACTGCTAATGAATTGCTCCTTTTTGCTTTGATACACAAGTTAGCAAACTATAAAAAGCCCATTACCTAGGGTGATATGTTTTCCAACAAGGATAGAGTATGAATTCAAAGTTTTTAATTTTCTTATGTTTATTTATTATGCAGGGTTGCGATGATGATTCATCAGAAAAAGAGCTTCAATCTACGATTAATCTAATTAAAACAAATAAAAGTACTTGGCTAGCTTCAGGCGTTGACTCTTATACTTTTACGTACTTTTCATCAATGAGTGACTGCCCATTAGCCAATCCATTTCCTCCTGTTGAAATCACGGTAGTGAATGGCTCTATCTTATCTATCTATGTTCCTGAATTTGACCAATTTCAAGACGTTGAAAAGACTCATCATTTGACTATTAGTCAAATGTTTGAAAATATGCTTGAAAATGCTGGAGATATAAAAGGAGTGCCCAGTTTTGATGACAATTTTGGTTATCCTAAAAGCTATAATACAGATTTAAGTGATGCAGAATGTGATGGAAATTCTGTGGTAATTAGCTCTTTCATATAAAACTTAACAAGGCAATTAAACAGACAATGACGTTCCCCCGTTTTAGTTACCAAACTTCAAGATTACAGATTAACGAAATTCTTAATAGCAACCAAAATCCTGATTTTTTAGCTTCAGTTATGCAAATATTAACTGCTAGCGTCGTTGAAAATCTCCCTCCATATTTTCACAACGTTGATTCGACTTTGTCAGCTCAAGAGTGGTTAAAACAAATAATGTCTGAGGGTCGTTTGTTTATTGTGCAGCTAACAGGCGAAAGTAAGACTATTGGCTTTGTATTTCTATCAACAGAAAATAGAGGTGATACCCATATAGGATACTTACTGGCTGAATCTTATTGGGGTAAAGGTTACGCAACTGAAATATTGAAAGGATTAATTGATTTCATTGATTCTGAAAATAAAATAACTCGCTTAATTGCTGGTGTTGCAACAGACAATATTGCTTCAACTAAGTTACTTCACAAATTGGGTTTCATGCAAAATTCAAGTGAGGATACAGGCACAATATTTTTCGAGTATCAGCTTTCACAAACATAATAATACGTAATTGTTTTCATTAGATATTGCTGAGAGCTCTCGGTAATATTCTCCCTAACACACTAATCAACTTGAACAACATGCTTAACATATTGAATATAATTAACTTTACTGCTAGTTTAATTTATAGTCGAAGTCGTAGGTGTTGAAAATCATGGCGCTTGTCTTTGCCGTTATTCCTCATTTTCTTTAAATAAATTGTGGGATAAATTAATGAAGAATAACCAGTTAGGGTGCGACTGCTGACTGTATATTCGGCTGTACTCCACATTTTAGTAAACCATTACTTGCTCCTTCTTGGGGCTGATATAAATGCAACATTCAGGATGAATATTTATGTTTCGAAGGATTATCTATATTGTTTTTTTAACGAGTTTGAGTGGCTGTGTTATTCCGATAGGCTCCAGTTGTATGGATTCACAAAAACATGTGAGCCTCGATGCTAATCATCCATCGAATAACAGTAAATGTGATGCTACCGATGCAGCAGTATATGTTATCGCTGCAACGCTTAAAACGATGGATGGTGAAGATAAAAATAGCTCAGAGAAAGCTAAAGAAGCCGTTAAATGCTCAGATATGGTGGGTAAATCTCAAAAAGAATGTGTTCGCAAGGAAAAAAGGCTATATGACCCTTTAGATGAATTGTGACACTCATTTATAAAATCAGTGCTTCAATTAGAGTAAAAACGGTTGGCTACGTTTTGCTCTTTATTTTAGCAAAAAATTAGTATGTTTTTGTGAGTTAACTATCGTGAAAATAAAGTATACCTTGCCAATATTTTTTCTATTCTGTTGTGCAATAACTATTGCAGCGCCTGCTTCTGATTGGAAACAAATTATTCGCGATACGCCTTATTCTTTTAGTAAGGGGGCGTCTAAGAACTTAGCCGAGTTACGTCGCTGGGTACTACTGTCGAATGGTTATTGTGAACTCCCTGATCGGCATGTTTTTTTTGACCAGCGAGGTCAATTCTTAACCTGGATGGATAATGAGGATACCAGTGAGGCGACACAAGTAAAGTTGAATAAAATTCGTTTACAACTGCACGGAAATAAAAAAGTTAATCGCTGGATTGAAGGTAGTGATTCTACCATGGGGTATCCCTTTGCTCTGAGTTGTGATCAGCCATGGGTTGATATTGATGCGTCGATAAATCGAGTAAAAGGTAAAACGCCAAAGTCGAAAGTATGGGGCACTTGGGATGGTGTTAAGGCTGGAACAGAATCAAAGCCAATTAGTTTGGAGGCATTGGTTGGTTTAATGTTTCAACACCGACATTCGCAGTTATCGGTGTCTTTAAATACCTTGTCATTGAGGTTGTTTGTCGCCCAATTAATTATTGAAAGTGGCGCCAAAAAATATGTCCGTTCAAGCGATAATGCTTTGGGTATGTTGCAGTTAAAACCAGAGGTTCTCAATGATTGCGGTATTGATAAGCGTTTCTATCAACATCGTATGGCGCAAGTAGATTGCGCTGTGCGGCTATACGTGATGCTCAGCAGAAACCTTCAGCCGGTATTTTCCATGGTATTTGGCCATCTTGAGAAGGCAAAACAACAAGCACTGTTTGATATACTTTTAGTCCAATCGTATCACTCAGGCATTGGTGCTATGACAACATTACTCACTGATAGTGAAATGGGAAAAGCTGCCCGATATTTTGCTGAGCATGAGCAACAGTTCTCTGCTGAAGATATTGCTACGGGCATGATATTTCACAACTTGGGTCGCCAACCTTGGGGTTGGGAGTCACTTTATTATGTATTGGATATTATGATTGTCTCTAAGTCTTTATCTGCGCACGATAGTTAATTCTTGGTTTATTTTAATTCTGCCCTTTAAAGTTGTGTCTATTAGGTAATTAATTGCACTGATATCACAATAGCTTAACAACTCTTTTAAGGTATTCGATAGAAACAGTCACCTATCCAAAACACTGCTATTTCCTGCTTATCGGCTCATCACATGGCTTTTGTTTCATTAATTTACTACGCTTTTTAGACGTTGAGACAATATTATCACTTCGTAATCCTATCCATATTCCATAAAGTTGTTGGCCGTTGTCATGGATAAATAACCAACAAAGGAAGCCACCATGACTAAAAAATTAAAAGTTACATCATTTTATTTTTCACTGTTCATCTTCCTGATGACTTGTGTGTCTGTACCGGTATATGCAGAAGAAGAAAAGTTAGACAAAATCATCACCACTATGTGGGTATTTTTCCCCAAAGCTGGCAAAACTGCCGATTTTGAAAAAGCATTCAAAAAACATGTCGCCTACCGTAAATCGATGGATGATCCGCGTAAATGGTCAGTGTATCAGGCTGATATGGGCCCCAAAATGAATGCCTATTTAGTGCGTGCATGTTGTGACTCTTGGTCGGATCTTGATGATTATCGCCAATGGAATATCAAATCAAAAGCCCCTGAAAACTGGCGGGAAAATGTGAGTGAATATGTTGCTCATTATGAACGTAGTCGCTCTGAAGCTGATTTTAAAAACAGTCATTGGCCAGCCGATGTTAAATACAAATATGTTGGTGTTAATACCTACCGACTTAAATTAGGCCATAGCGCGGAACGGGCTAAAGATAAAAAAACACTTAGTGATGCGGCTAAAAGTGAAAATTGGCCATATAACTGGTTTTGGGATGAGAGTATTAATGGAAAAATGGAAATGAATCTGGCTATTCCTTATATGAATTATGGGGCTATGGCACCACCAGAAATGAAATTTAGTGAAATGTTAGCTAAACATTTAGGTGACAAAGAAAAGGCTAAAAAATTACTAAGCAGGTGGTCATCGCACTTTAAATCAGTGTCTTATAATGTTTATGTATTACGTGAAGATTTGTCGATGTAAGTTATTCAGCGACTATCAGCGCTCATAAAAATGGCAACCTCAGTTGCCGTTTTTAATTTTAAGGAGTAATGATACTGTGTTTTGTTCTATATATTATCTGTGCATGATGAGCGTAAAACTATGATACTAAAGACTCTATCAAGCACTTTAGGCGATTAGCTGAGCTAGAATCATCCCCGTAAATAATGAGTACTTCGAACTACCTTAAGTGTAATCCAGACCAAGAACGTGTCAGCGCCCAAACGGCTATGACAATAAATATGGTATGTACGAAGGTAAAATAGGTAATAACATAAACCCATGTCCAGGCAGATTCAAATCCCCCTAAGACTACCATCAAGGCTGAAACAATACCGAGTGCAATAAAGGCAATAATATTAAGTTTTATGCCTAATTTTGCGTGATAATAACCGATGCCGTTGGCAGGCATATTCTTGATAGTGAGTATCAACCAAATAAAGGCAATACCAGGCAAAAAAGTAAGGTTTAACAGTGAAGCTAGTGCGGCATTAGATGCTTGTTTAGTTTGCTGTTTATCAACTGATATTTTCGTATCTGTTTGTGTTAATACCATAAGTAATCCCTTTACGTTTATTTATATAATTAGCAATAACAAAAAACTAAGAATAACACCAAGAGTACAATGATTACTTTGGTTGAAAGTTGTTTAAGAACAATAAAAATTCTAGTTTTTAGTTAGGCCTTTTTTAGTGTCTATATTTGATTATAGTTTATATCCGAATGACTAGAGCTAGGCGACTTAACCTCAACCCCGTTATTTTCATCATTACACGCTTAACGTTAGTTCGAAGTGGCAATATCCGGTTTATTCTTCTAATTTTCCGGCTTTATTCAGATGAAAATTGAGCTAATCCTTCTAAGATAGGGCAGTCAGGGTTGTCGTCACCATCACATTTATCTGCGAGTGTCTGTAATACTTCTCTCATTTGCTCTAGTTCGACTATTTTTTCATTTATCTCGTGTAAGTGACTCAGCGCTAATTTTTTCACATCACGGCTTTCTCTATCAGTGTCGAGCCAGAACTTGAGCAGTGATTGAATTTCTGTCATGGAGAAGCCTAAGTTACGCGCACGACGGATAAATCCTAGTTGTTGTAATTGCGCGTGATTATAGAGTCGATAACCTGCTTCAGTGCGATTCGCTTCTTTTAACACGCCAATTTCTTCATAGTATCGGATCATTTTGGCTGATACCCCTGTTAAACTAGCGGCTTTGCCTATGGTGACAAGTTTATCCATGTTATTTCTCCTTAAGTGTCCAGCGCTGTAATAACAATGCGTTACTGACAACAAATAAGCTACTAAATGCCATTGCAGCCCCCGCAATAATAGGGTCAAGATAACCAAAGGCCGCGAGTGGAATTCCCACGGTATTAAAGATAAAAGCCCAAAAAAGGTTTTGCTGTATTTTTCGATAAGTCTGTTTTGCAATGAGCAATGCTGTGGGTACTAAGCTTGGCTTACTACGCATTAGCGTGAAAGAAGCTGCGCTAACTGCAACATCAGTGCCCGATGCCATTGCCATGCCCAAATCTGCTTGTGCTAACGCTGGAGCATCATTAATGCCATCACCAACCATAGCAACTTGATAACCTTGCTCTTGATATTGCAAAATAAACTTTGCTTTATCTGCCGGCAGTACCTCAGCCTTAAAATCATCTAACTGTAATTCTGTTGCCACCGATGTTGCACTAGCTTGGTTGTCACCGGTAAGCATAGCAACCTTTATACCTTGTTGTTGTAATACCCTAACCGCAGGTAGCGCGTCAGGCTTGAGTTTATCGCTAAAACAAAACAGCCCAAGTAATGTTATTTGCTCTTGCTGCTGACTAGCCAACCAAGAAACAGAAGCACCGGGTATTTTTATGTGTTCGCTTGGCAGTTTTACGCCTAACGTTTGCATCCAATGACTACTGCCCATCAAAAGAAAATTGTCATCGATTTTACCTTTGACACCATAACCCGCAACAACCTGAAACTCCTCGACAGCGATTGCTAATGTCCTTTTGGCTAATGCTTTTTCAGCAACGGCTTTCCCTAATGGATGCTCACTATGTATTTGTAAGGAATAGGCTAACTGCAACACTGTTTCTTCATTGCCACTGATGACCGTCATCTCATTTACAACAGGTTTGCCTTGGGTCAACGTACCTGTTTTATCAAATACCACTAGGTCGATTTTTTTTGCCTGCTCTAATGCCACGGCATCTTTAACCAATACGCCTAATCTGGCAGCGGTTCCTGTGCCTGCCATAATGGCTGCCGGGGTTGCCAAACCGAGGGCGCATGGACAGGCAATAACTAATACGGCCACCGCATTAAGAATGCCATTGGTCCAGTCATCAAATACTAAGCCCGTCACCAATAAAGTGCTAAGTGCGATTAATAATACAACTGGAATGAAGATGCTACTGACTTTATCTACTATTGCCTGTACGGGGGCTTTTGCTCCTTGGGCTTGCTCGACGAGTCCAATGATTTTAGATAAGGTCGATTCGGTGCCAACGCTTGTGGCACGGATCTCCAAAATACCGTCCAAGTTAAGTGAGCCACCCGTGACCATATCACCTGCTTTTTTACTTACGGGGATCGATTCACCACTAATTAATGCTTCATCCAGATGACTATTTCCTTGCAAAATTTCACCGTCGACAGAGACCCTTTCACCAGGTATTACTTTTACTTTTTCACCTGATTGCACTGATGAAGCAGCCACTTTTTGCCATTTATTTAAGCGAAGTACGGTTGCCTCAACAGGTTTTAAATTTTCCAACGCTCTAAGTGCATCTGTTGTTCGACGTTTTGCCTTGTGCTCTAAATATTTACCCAGCAAAACCAAGGTAATAACTGCGCTACTACTTTCAAAATACAAGTGCGGCATGCCATGAGCGCTATCAAAGCTCCACCACAAATACAAAGATAGTCCGTAGGCGGCAGTGGTACCAATGGAGACAAGAAGATCCATGTTGCCAACTCCTGCTTTTAATGCCCCCCAGCCAGCACGATAAAAACGAGCACCAAAATAGAATTGAACAGGTGTAGCTAACAGCCATTGCCAAATTGGCGGTAACATCCATTGTTGAGTAAATAACATGCCTAACATAGGTAACACTAACGGCAGGGTAAGTAGAGCTGCGCCCAATACAGGCCACCAAGCTTTATTATAAAAAGCATTACCTTGACTGGTTTGATTTGATTGACTTGTCACACTGTCATCGCTCAGCGTGACAAAAAGGTAACCCGCTTGTGTTACGGCTTTTTCTAGTTGTTCATCGGTTACAAATAATAAAGTTTTTACCTGCACGTGCTCGGTGGCTAAATTGACCGACGCACTAACTACGCCGGATACTTTTAGTAATGCTTGTTCGACTCTCTTCACACAAGATGCACAGCTCATTTTTCCAATGCCAAATTGGCTCACGTTTACTGGTACTTGATAACCGGTCTCAATAACCGCCTCAATTAATTCATCCTGACTGGCCGTGCCTTGAATAGTTGCGGTATCGGTTGCTAAGTTGACCGAAACATCCGTCACGCCAATCACCTTGTGCAAGGCTTTTTCAACACGACCGGCACAAGAAGTACAGGTCATACCGTCAATTTTGAATTGTGTCGTTGTATTCATAAGCTGCTCATCTTCATTGATTGGTAAATCTAGCCTGAGGTTAAAGCTTACCACAGTGGTAAGGTCAATATTTTTTTAGATAAATGGTGTTGAAAGTGAAAATTAATCGTTTGATTGAAGTGGTTTTATTGGGAGATAAAAGCCAAGTAAATTAGGTGGTTGGATTAACAATGACACCTATTAGTAAAGGTAATATTTATTTGTCTACTTTGCTTCCCTAGTTAGTATCAGTGAACTAAACCTTCAATTTTGGTCTTTCTCTGTTTATTTTTTTAAAAACTTTCGTCTTTTTAAACGCTATTGCGTCTTATAGGTAATTCCCTTAAAAAGAAGTAAATAAAATGCTTAAAATAGTTAGTTTTAAAATATGCCCATTTGTTCAACGTGTAACCGCCACACTGGAAGCAAAAAAAATTCCTTATGAGATTGAGTACATCAACCTTAATGACAAACCACAATGGTTTTTAGATATCTCACCTAACGGCCAAGTGCCCATTTTAGTCACTGAAAATGGCACCACGTTATTTGAGTCAGACGCAATCATAGAATACATAGATGATGAGTTTGGTTATTTAGAGTCCAATTTATCAAATGAAGATAAGGCCTTAGATCGTGCCTGGAGTTATCTGGCAGCCAAACACTACTTAACTCAATGTGGAACAATGGGCAGCAAGAACAAAAGCACTTTTGAAGAGCGTACTGCTAACTTTATAAAATCGTTTGAAAAGGTTGAACAAAATTTGACGGGCGACACAATTTTTTTCAAATCCGATGAATTAAGTAAAGTTGATATTGCTTGGTTGCCTTTGTTACATCGCTCTGTGATTATTAAAGAGCATAGTGGTTTTGACTTTTTGTGTGGTTTACCTAAAGTACAAGCTTGGCAAAAAGCACTACTTGCTACCGGTCTTGCTGAAAGCTCAGTGGCTAATGATTTTGTTGAACGTTTCAGTGACTTTTATTTGACTAATACCTATCTGGCTGAGAATAAAGATATTGTCGCTAATACCTGCATTTCAACAAGTTGTTGCGATTAATTACTCGATATAAAGTTACCAACCTATCATTGATTATGGATAGGTTGGTTTTTGTTTAATCACCTGGGGGCAGTACATTGAATATACAGAATATATGGACAGAGTATCAATCTAGCCTGAAATCTTTTTTGCACAGTAAAGTAGGAAACCCTGATGATGTCGATGATTTGTTACAGGATATTTTAATTAAAACTCACAAAAGTCTTCATTCAATTAAGGACAATGAAAAAATCAAATCCTGGGTTTTTCAAGTCGCTAATAACACCATAATTGATTTTTATCGTCAAAATAATAAAAGACAAGCGTTAACTGCTGAGGACTTATGGTATCAGCAAGAAGAGCCTCAAATCATCAAGGAGTTGTCCTTATGTGTTTTACCTTTTATTAAAGGTTTGGCTAAAGAAGATGCTGATCTTCTTATGGCAATTGAGATAGAAGGACTATCTCAAAAGGATTATGCAGCACGCAATAACATTAACTATTCAACGCTAAAATCACGCGTTAAAAAAAGTCGAAAAAAACTTTATAGCCTGTTCAGTAATTGTTGTGATTTTTCTATTGATAATAAGGGAAACCTTAGCCAATTTAAACAAAGAAGTACGGGTTGCAGCCGCTGTTAACAGAGCAATACTGACTTGATAGCATGCGTTTTAGTAACATTCGCGATGCTGCGCCTATGTATGACTGGGCATTATTTATCTAGATATTCTTTGGATTAGGGGATAAACATAGGGGAGTAAATCCCTCATACTTTAGCATGATAATGATTAAGTTGGAGTTTTTTATCTTGTTGTAATATAGGGTTTTATTCTTTGTTTTTTGCTTTGTGACGAGTTTCGCTCTGATTGATTTTTAACGAAGACTGCACCATTATCAGCGTTAATTATCATTTCAGGAATGTTTATGAAACGCGTCCCAGCCTCTATATGTTTTTTTATTACTTTGCCTGTTTTAGGGCAAGATATACCAGATATTGAAAAGATTAATGTTTATGGTCAAACGCCACTGTCGAGCTCTGTCGTAAGTGATTACAGTGCCTTTGGTAGTGTTCAAACGATAGATGCAAAAACGCTTGTGCAATCTCAAGCCATCTCTCTGGCTGAACATATGAAGAATCAGCTGACCAGTTTGCACATAAATGATGTGCAAAATAATCCATTTCAGCCTGATGTTCAGTACAGAGGGTTTACCGCTTCACCATTACTGGGCTTACCTCAAGGCATTTCTGTTTATTTAAATGGCGTACGATTTAATGAACCTTTTGGTGATACGGTTAATTGGGATTTAATACCTCTTGCGGCCCTTGAAACCGTGTCTTTATATTCTGGTTCAAACCCTGCGTTTGGCCAAAATACCTTAGGAGGAGCACTGGCATTACAGACAAAAAATGGTTTTAGCTATACACAAAACGAAGTTGAGGCGCGTTTTGGTAGTTTCGGACAACAACAATATACCCTGCAATCCGGCGGTAACAATGGCAATTGGGGTTATTATGTTGTGGCCAATAAGTATCAAGAAGATGGTTGGCGAGATCATTCTGAAAGTGAATTGCAGCAGATGCTTGCAACCCTGACTTATGCCAGTGAAAGTCGCACCATAGACTTTATTTTTTCTGCCAATAATAACGAGATGCTTGGTAATGGCGCTGTGCCAGAAAAGCTTGCTGGATTAGCGGGTAGAAGCGCTATTTATACCCAACCGGATAAAACGGATACCAGTTTTCAGCAGTTTATTGTTAAAGCCGACAATGTGATTAACGAGCAAATGTCATGGCAGGCAAATGTTTATTATCGTCAAAACGAAATTAACAGCTTAAATGGTGATGACAGTGATTATGAAGAGTGTGAGTCAGGCTCGCTTTATAGTTTGTGTGAAGAGGAAGAAGATGACTCTTTAGAGCGAGTTCATTTTGTAGGTTATGATGACGATGTTTGGTTAAGTGAGTTAAGCGACATTGATGCAGACGATATCGATGGTACCTTGAATACCGGTTTAACGGATAACGAAAGTTATGGTGCTGCGCTGCAATGGGTTGCATTAAGTCACTTTGATGCTTCTGACTCTTTCAGCGCTATTGATAATGAATTTATTTTTGGTTTGGGCGTAGATCAAGCGCAAATAAGTTTTAACAGCGGCACCCAATTTGGCATACTTCATAATGAAACCGTCGATGATGACAGATCGGTAACGGGTATCGGTTTGTATGATAGTGAGTCACGTGTCAGTTTAAAGGTGAGAACGCAACAGCAATACCTTTACTTTTTAAATGCGATGACATTTGGAGAAAATTTTACCCTTAACCTCGCAGGTCGTTACAATTACGCCGATGTGAGTATGAAAGATCAAATCGAGACTGGCAAAGGCTCACTAAACGGTGAGCATGTTTTTCATCGTTTTAACCCCGCTATTTCTGTTAATTATCAGCTTAATCAAGAGTACACAGTTAAACTAAGCTACAGTGAATCTTCGCGTACACCAAGCCCAGCAGAATTGAGTTGTGCGGATGAAGAAGATCCGTGCAAACTACCCAATGCTTTTGTAGCCGATCCGCCACTAGAACAGGTTGTTGCTAAAACCACGGAAGCATCGTTACATTTTGATAATGAAAAATTTTCAGCGTTAGCCACAGTGTTCTCAACCTTGAGTTTTCAAGACATTATCTTTCAGCAAGCGGGTGAAAGATCAAACGAAGGATATTTTGTCAATATTGATAAGACCCAACGCCAAGGGGTAGAGCTTGCTTTTTCTACTCGTGTGGGTGATGTAGATTTGAACGCTAGTTATAACTATTTAAAAGCAACGTTTGAATCTCCTTTTGTTTCTTTTAGTCCCGTTAATCCTTTAGGGCCGAATAGACAAGTTAATCCAGGTGATGAAATTCCAGGACAGCCGCAAAATCAATTTAGATTCCACATAAATTGGTTGGTTAACGATCAAGTCAATGTTGGCACCGAGTTTTTATATGCCTCTTCTTCGTATTACCGTGGTGATGAAGCCAACGAAAATAAACAGATACCTGGTTATGCCGTAACCAATATTTACCTTAATTACCAAATCAATGAGCGACTGCGTTTGTCTGCCAAAGTGGACAATTTATTCGACCGCCATTTTGATACCTTTGGTACTTACGGTGAAGCAGATGAAGTGCTAGGGGAATTATACCCTGATACCGAATTTGATGAATACTTTGTTGGTCCATCAAGACCACGCGCTATTAGCGTCAGTGTTAATTATCAATTTTAAATAGGTAAACCAATACTGCTGCACACTCACTAAAAGACGAGGGTTGTCATACTAAAGGAGGAAAGCAATGTTGCAGCAGTCAGAATAGGATTAGGGGTATGTCTTTTATCTTATAAGATCAAATCGATGTACAAACACGCTTATCCTACCTATCTTTCTTTTTGTGCCTTGTCACTCTCCAGCTTGAGTGGTATTGCGCTGGCAGATGAAAATCAACAAATCGAGCAAAGCAACTCCCCCCATACCGAAGTTATTGTCATTACCGGCAGTCGACAAGCCACTGACTTGTTGAGTTTTGCCGGTAATGTTGATCGCATCTCCACTGAAGATATTGATAGAGTTAGCGCTGTTCACCCGAGCGAAATTCTTAATCGCGCTACAGGGGTTCATATACAAACTAATAACGGTATGGAGTCACTGCCCTCGGTTCGCTCCCCGGTATTAACAGGACCAGGAGCGGCTGGCGCTTTTTTATTTCTAGAAGATGGTATAGCCACGCGCTCTGCTGGTTTTGCCAATAATAATGCGCTATCAGAGCTAAACCTTGCTCAAGCAAGTGAGATAGAAGTGATTAGGGGACCTGCTAGTGCTGTGTATGGCTCTAATGCCGTGCATGGCGTTATTAATGTTTTAACTAAAGCGCCTAGTGATGAAGGTGATGTTTCGTTGTTATTTGGCCCAAATGAACGCATTCAACTGCAAGGCACGCAAGGTCGGGAAATGGGGCAGCACGGTGTCAGTGGTAACTTCCAGGCTATTGAAGAAGAGGGCTATCGAGATGATAGTGGCTTTACCTCATTTAAAGTTAACGGCAGACATGACTATGAGCAAGGTGCTGATAAAATTAGCACGCTTATTTCAGGTTTTGTCCTTGACCAAGATACTGCAGGGTTTATCTCTTCACGAGACAATGGAAGCGATTGTTATAGCTCTGACTATAGTGATGAAAACTTATATCAAGATCGCGATGCAATGGAAAAAAATTGTGATGATGATGCCTATCGTAAGTGGACCTCATTGCGTATTGCCACTAACTGGCAACGCCTATTAAGCACTAAAACTCACTTCAGTATTACCCCGTACTTTCGGGTCAATCAAATGGAATTTCGCCAACACTACTTACCGTCAAAAGCGATAGAAGAAAATAGCCATTACAGTGTTGGAGTCGCCAGTAATTATTATTGGCAAATAGAAGCAAACCTAGCATTAGTTATGGGGATTGATGCTGAGTGGACTGAAGGAGAGCTAACCCAAACACAACAAAAGCCAGATACCTTTAGTTTTGGCAAAGCACGCCAACAGGGTACACATTATGACTATGAGGTCGAAGCATCAACAATAGCGCCTTATATTCAGGGTGACTGGCAAGTGAATGATGTTTTAAAGTTCACTGGTAGTATTCGTTTCGATGCCACTGAGTACCGTTATGATAATTTAATTGCCGATGGCACTACCAAAGCAGATGGCAGCAGTTGTGTTAATAACTCAGGTGAAGCAACTCCTTGTTTGTACCTTAGACCGAGTGATAGTGATGATCACTTTGATAATACCAGTACTAAGCTTGGCTTTAATTACCAGTTTACTGATAATACCGCGCTGTTTAGCGCGTGGTCGCAAGGATTTAGGGCGCCACAAACCACAGACTTGTATCGTTTACAGAATCAGCAAGTCGTAGGAGAATTAGACTCGGAAGAAATTAATAGTCTTGAAATAGGTCTGCGCGGCGTAGCTAAAAAACTTCATTATGAAGCGGTTATTTATACTATGACTAAAAAGAATTTTTTCTTTCGCGATGCTAAAGGCCTCAATGTCACCGACGGAAAAACGTCACATCAAGGACTTGAATTAGGTGTTAACTATGACATCACCGATAGTATAAATCTGGCAGTTAATTACAGCTATGGCGAGCATGAATATGACTTCGACCACCCAAGCAGTGGCGTCGTCAAGGGTAATGAAATTGATACTGCACCTAAAAATTTAGCCAATACACGATTACGCTGGTTACCAACAGCGAACACAAGTCTTGAACTAGAATGGTTGCATATGGGGGATTATTATTTAGATCCTGCTAATGAGCATAAGTATGAGGGACATGACTTGTTGCAACTTCGCGGAGCATTGCAATTAAATAGTCATGTAAATTTGTTTGCTCGCATTGAGAACCTAACCGATGAGAAATATGCCAGTCGTGCTGATTATGCGTTTGGCTCTTATCGCTTCTTTGGTGGTCAACCGCGTGCTGTTCACTTTGGTGTTAGTGCCAATTTTTAGTCCACACTCATAAGAGAATTAACACTGATGAGAGAAAAAGGAAGCATAATGAGTAAATGGTTTATCGGTTTAATGGTATTTGTTTTCTTATCTTCTTATGTAGTTGCCCAACCTGAAGTACGTGTTGGCGTTTTAAAGTACGGCACGGTTAACTGGGAAATTGATGTCATTAAACATCATCAACTCGATAAGAAGTTTCAGTTTGATTTAACCGTCACGGCATTAGCCAGCAAAAATGCCTCTGCGGTTGCCTTACAGAGTAAGGCGGTTGATATTATCCTTAGTGATTGGCTTTGGGTGAACCGTCAACGTTTTGAGCAGAGAATGTATACCATGTACCCAACCTCAATGGCGACTGGCGGTCTTTATGTTTCGGCTAATTCTGCGGTTAAGTCTCTGGCTGATCTCAAAGGAAAAAAAGTGGGTATTGCCGGCGGAGCTGTGGATAAAAGCTGGTTATTATTGCAAGCCTATAGCCAAAAAAAATATGGATTTGATTTAAAGAAACAAGCTGAGCCAACCTTTGCCGTGCCGCCACTGTTAAATAGGCTCATGCTGCGTGGTGATTTAGACGCGGCAATTAACTTTTGGCACTATGGTGCTAGACTAAAAGCGGCCGGTTATGACACTTTAGTGACCGTACCTCAAATGCTTGCTGAGTTTGGTATTGAGACTAAAATACCGCTGTTAGGTTGGGTCTTTGACCAAGGTTGGGCAAATCAACAGCCAGAAGCGATAACACGTTTCTTGCAAGCATCACTTGAAGCTAAGCAAATATTATTGTCGTCTGATGAAGAATGGCTACGTATTCGTCCCTTAATAAAAGCTGAGAATACAGCAGTATTTTCTTTACTAAAAAAAGACTATCGTGCAGGGGTATTACGTGAATTTGGCAGCAAAGAGTTTGCAGCAAGTCAGCAGGTTTTTGATATATTAGCGGAGCAGGGTGGCAGTGCTTTGGTTGGTAAAGCGACGGCATTAAGCGAAGGTACTTTCTGGCAAAACGATACGCTGAGTAAAACTAGTCGTGCTAAGAGTATTCAATGAAGCTTTTTGCCTTCAGAAATATTGTGATATCAAAAAGCCACTTAAAAAATATCCCTTTACTTAAAGGCGCTTTCACCATGACATTTTCAAGGGAGTTGTTTTCATTTTTACTGTTGCGACTCGGTGTTATTGTTGCAATTTCTGCACTGTGGCAAGGTTTGGCATGGCTTATTGCTAGCCCTGATTTCCCCTCGTTAGTTGCCGTGATAAACAGTGTACAGTATCACCTTAACGAAGGTGATATGGTGTCGAATGTTTTGATAACGCTTAGACGTGTCTTACTAAGCTTTATCATTGCGATGCTGCTAGGTGGTATTATTGGCATCATGATGGGGGTTAATGCATGGATTAATAAACTGAGTGATTCGCTACTTATTATTATGCTGAATATTCCAGCCTTAGTGACTATTTTACTTTGCTATATTTGGTTCGGTTTAGTTGAGTCAGCAGCCATTGCTGCCGTGGTTATTAATAAAATCCCTACAGTCGTTGTGATGATACGAGAAGGAGCGCGAACGGTTGATAAAGACTTATTAGCGGTTGCTAAAATTTATCAACTTTCCGCCAGTAAAACCTTTTTTAAGGTGTTTTTACCGCAACTTTATCCTTTTATTATTGCTTCTGCCCGTTCAGGTTTATCTTTGATTTGGAAAATAGTGTTAGTGGTTGAGTTGTTAGGACGCAGTGATGGCGTCGGCTTTGCATTAAATACCTTGTTTCAATTTTTTGATATTGCCGGCATTCTTGCCTATACCCTAGTCTTTGTTGTGATTATTTTACTCATCGAAGCGCTGATTTTTAAACCCTTTGATAAACTTGTTGCCAGGGGAAGCCGTTTTGATTGAACTTAATGTCGCGATAAAAAACAAGTGTTACCCAAAGAGTGAGCAGGCGGTATTGGCGCAATTAGATTTTACCGTGAAGTCAGGAGAGTTTGTTGCCATCATTGGACCGTCGGGCTGTGGAAAGTCGACCTTGCTTAATATGATTAGTGGCCTAGAAAGTTGTTCGGGTCAGCACATTTCTTATAATGAAACTGCTTATCAAGAAAGCTTTGCAAATAATGAAGACCGACAGCAACTGGGTTATATATTTCAGCAGCCAAGGTTAATGCCTTGGCTTACGGTTCGAGAGAATATTGAGCTGATATTACAACCGGATCAGTTTGATAAAGTTGATGATTTGTTAGCGCAAGTTGGTTTAGCAAATGAAGGGGAGTATTTTCCCAGTCAACTGTCTGGAGGCATGCAGCGACGGGTAAGTATTGCGCGTGCTTTTGCTATTAATCCACAGTTGTTGTTGTTAGATGAGCCTTTTAATTCCCTCGATGCACCGACTGCAGCAAGATTACGACAATTGTTAATAAATTTGTGCGAACAACGAGGTACTACCGTTGTCTTTGTTACTCATGATCTACAAGAAGCCGTTTATTTAGCTGATCGCATTATCTTTATGAGTGACTCTCCAAGTACCATAGTTCATCAGAGCATTGTTGATTTGCCAAGGCCTCGCAAAGAGTCTGGGGTAGCTGAATTAGCATGGCAAGCACAGCTTTTACTAAAATATCCTGGTTTACTGGCGGGGCGTATTGATGAATAGGCTAATGCGAGGTCTTTATTTCGTTAAGGTAATAGCAAGTTTAATAAAAAAGTATTCATATTGAATCTGGTAAATTCTTGCCACTCTGTTATAACATCTGCTTAGTATTGTTATTCTTAAAAAATAGCAAAAGCTCAAGTAAATAAAGTCATCATTGTCCTTGTATTATTATCTTACCTGTCTCTTAGTGCTTGCTAAGATTCAATCACTTCTTTCGTTTAATCTTACTCAAATCAGCAGTTACTCGTTTCTCATCCTTGCTCCCACTAAAGTAGTAAGCCTTTTGTATGCGACTAAATAACAAGCTATTTGGATAAGTTGACTCATTCTATTTCCGTTGGATGGTTTTATCATGAATGTACTAAATAATAACGATAAAACAGGAAGCATGAAAATGACTAAACTATTTAAATTAAGCTTAATTACAGCAACATTGACTATGGCAACATTCAACGCAAATGCAGCAGTTGAAATTTACGAAAAAGATGGCATGTCATTTAGCACAGACGGCTTAGTTAATGTCTTTTATTCAAACAGCTCTATTGATTCTACCAATGCTGCTGGCATGGAAGAAGATCGTACCCAATCACGTGTTCGTACAGGCTTCCTGCCAAGTAATATTGGTTTTAATTTTGCTAAGCAATTATCAGATGTGAAAATTGGCATGCGCTCTTCATTTTGGGTTTCACTTAGTGATACTGATAATAGTCGTGATGCATCACCGGCTGACTTGGGGACAGGCTCATTAATTGATGTACGTCAATTCTATGCCACGGTAAGTGGTAGCTGGGGTGAAGTGTTACTCGGTAAAGATTTTGGTCTTTATAACCGTGCTAATATTTTAGGTGATGAACTTTTACTTGGTTTTGGTCAAACGTCTGATTTCTTTGGCTTAGTTGATGGCGGCAATGTATCTTTTGGTAATATTGCTACGGGTTATACTTACCCAATGCCAAAAGCACAAATGACATACAGAACACCTGATATGAGTGGCTTTAAATTAGCTGTTGGTATTATGGATCCGAATAAAACAGCGGGTGACTCATCTGAAGAATTACCGCGTTTTGAAGCTGAATTGATGTACAACACAAGTTTTAATGAAAATAGTTCAATGAAAGCTTGGGTTAGTGGTGTAGCACAAACCAGTGAAATAAATGATGTTGAACAAAACCAGTCAGGTATTGGTTATGGTGTGAATGTTATGTTTTCAGGATTGTCATTAACCGCTTCTGGTTATAGCTCAAAAGGTTTAGGTCACGTTGCAGGTTTAGATCATATTGTAGGTGTTGATACTATTGAATCGGATGGTTACTTAGTACAAGCGGCATATACCATGGGTGATAACCGTGTTGTTTTAACTTATGGTGAATCAGAAACAACGGATGCAGGAAATGTTGAAGTTGTTGGCATCGTTGGCGATGCTGTCCATAGTAATACCGGTATAGCTTACTTCAGAACGATTGTACCTGGTGTTACTGCGGTATTTGAATATAATAATACCGAAGTTGATGCAACTAACTCTTTGATAGCAGAAGATAATAATACCTTCTCAATTGGTGCAGTGGTAACTTTCTAACGCACAGTCCATCACTACTTGCTCGTTAATTCAAAGGGGCAGGTTGATGGAGATTAATTTACACCCAAGCGTTATGGCTAAGTAGTTTTAAGTTATACTTAGCCACAGGCATCTTCAAATTGCTTGGGTGTTTATTAAACTGATATTGAGTGAGTGTTACACTAAAAGATGAGTTTCCTACAACTAACGTAGGGTTAACTAAGTACTTGTAACATGTTAAGTTTAAATAGTTAATTTAATCGCATGGTAGTTAGCCTTATGTATAAAATTTTAGTCGCAGACGATCATCCGTTGTTTAGAGATGCCATTGTAAATATTATCGGCATAAAATATCCCGGTTCAACCACGTACGAAACTGAAGATGTTGAATCGACACTTGCTTTTGTAAAAGATAATGATGAGGTTGATTTAATCTTGTTAGACTTGAATATGCCAGGTATGTCAAACCTTAATGGTTTGTTAGATCTACGTAATCAATGCCCGACAACCCCTGTTGTGATTGTTTCAGCAGAGCAGGAAAAACAGAAGATTTTACAAACCCTTTCTTATGGGGCCGTTGGTTTTATTGCCAAGTCGTCTTCTAAAGATGTTATTGGTGAAGCACTAGACAGTATTTTTCAAGGTAATGTCTATTTACCGTCGGATATTATGCGTTCGCCAAATGAATCTACGGTTACTAGAAATGAGTTTCAAGCCTTACCAGAAAACATTTCTTTACTGACTCGCCGAGAATTGATTGTGTTGCAGCATTTAACTAAAGGTGAAGCCAATAAACAAATAGCCTTTAACTTACATATTTCAGAGACCACCGTTAAATCGCATGTGTCATCCATTCTTAAAAAGTTAGGTGCGTCTAATCGAGTAAAAGTAGTCCTTGGCTGTAGCGATATCGACTTTAACCAATATTTGAAACGTTAGCCTTACTTTCAATAAGATAATTGCGGGCGTAAAGGCTGTAATTATTAGACGTATTAGTCTTCAATTTAGCTTCGTGCTTTGGTCGTTCTACAAAGCACTTCATCTCAAAACGGGTATTAATCTGTCGCCTCTCAAGTTTTACTCCCAAGTTTAAGCAAAGGTGTTCTTTGAGTTTTGTTGGATCTTGTCAAAAGATTTTCTATATATCAACGCTTGGTTAATAATGTTTGTCCTTATAGCAATGCTAATATATTTACTCCTCCTCAGTGCTATGTCAGAAGAGTTATTCTAAACAATTTTTATTCAATATAAAGGTTCCAAATCTCACTCAGGTTAAAAAATAATCACTTATTTGTGCCAAATTGATTATGTAAGTCTATTATAAAAGTAAAGGAATTCTTGGATTTAGCTTAATATGAAATCAAGCAATGTTGAAAAGGCGCAGACTCATCAATATGTACTCAATGATTCACTCCACCAATTATTTGATGCAGTTAATATTGTTTCAGTGCAGGGATATGATGAACAACGACGTGTGATTTATTGGAATGTGGGCAGTGAATTACTTTATGGCTATAGCCAAAAAGAAGCGTTAGGAGAAAAGCTGGAAGACTTAATTATTCCTAATTCTCTGCGTGATATAGTCATTGGTGCGCATAGTGACTGGCTCAATAAAGGCATTGAAATACCCGCTTCAGAAATTACGCTATGTCATAAGAATGGTAGTGAAGTAAATGTTTTTTCAAGCCATGCGTTATTTACTAATCAATATAATAAAAAGCAAATGTATTGTATTGACGTTAATTTAGCTGATGTTAAACACGCCCAATCCCAAGTCATTTTCAAAGAGCATATGCTTGAGACAATCTTCAATGCAATACCAGATTTATTTTTCTTAATGGAGGTTAATGGCATTATTGTTGATTATCATACTGGTGATGAAAAAAATCTTTACGTTTCACCTCACCAATTTATTGGTAAACGTATGACGGATTTATTACCGCCAGAGGTTGTCAGCAAATTTCAAAGCCACGTTGAAAAAATATTACAGCAGGAGGGGATGATTACTTTTGAATATGAGCTAATTATGCCTCACGGCTTGGTGCATTTTGAAGCAAGAATGAGTTATTTACCTAAATATAATCAAATAGTGCTTATCATTCGTGATGTAAGTGAACAATATAAATCTGCCGAAATAATAAGACAACAAGCTTATTTTGATACTTTAACCTCATTGCCCAATCGTTTCTTAGCACTTGATCGTTTATCTCAATTGCTGACTGAAGCAGAAAGAAATAATGAAAAAACCGCCGTACTTTTTCTTGATTTAGATGACTTCAAGAAAATTAATGATTCTTTGGGTCATGAAATAGGTGACAAAGTACTTATACAATCAGCACAACGATTAAAGCAAGTATTAAGAGAGGGAGATACAGTCGGCCGCTTGGGTGGTGATGAGTTCATTGTGCTTTTACGCGGCATTACTGAACATCATGATGCGTTAGTTACCACAGAAAACTTACTTAAAAGCTTTCGGGAGCCCTTTGTTATAGACGGTAGGGAATTAATGCTGACTTTGAGTATCGGTGTTGCCATTTCCCCTGAAAATGGCCATTGTGCTTCTGATTTGTTGCGAAATGCTGATACGGCTATGTATCAAGCAAAAGATTTAGGACGAAATACCTATTCATTTTTCTCTAAAGAAATGAATACCATGATGCTCCGTCGTTTTGAAATTGAAGAGCAAATGCATGGGGCCTTGGAACGTAATGAATTTGAATTATATTACCAACCTCAATTTGATGTTAAAAAACAAAATATCACGGGTGTAGAAGCCTTGTTAAGGTGGCACAATTCTGCACTAGGTAATGTAACACCCGATGAGTTTATTCCCATTGCAGAACAGACGGGGCTTATTATTCCTATTGGGCGATTTGTGATTAAGCAAGCCATCGATTTTTTAGATGAATGGCAAAATAGTCATCATAAAAATGTCACAATGGCAGTTAATTTATCTCCTTGCCAATTCCGAGACTCTGAGTTACTTAGTTTCATCAAAGGTTCACTTAATGAGAGCAATGTTAGTGCTGAAGATTTAGAGCTTGAAATTACAGAGGGGGTCTTAATGAGTGGCCAATCTCATATTCATGATACTTTAATTGAAATTAGTACCTTGGGGATAAAACTATCAATGGATGATTTTGGTACAGGGTATTCATCCTTAAGCTATTTAAGACAATATGCTTTTGATGTACTAAAGATAGATCAGAGTTTTATTAGTGGTATACCGTTAAATAAAGCTGATAGTGAGTTAGTAAATACCATCATAGCAATGGCACATAGTTTAGGTTTGAAGGTTGTTGCTGAAGGTGTTGAAACGCAGCAGCAACTCACTCTATTAGATGATTTGGGATGTGACTTAGTGCAGGGATATTATTTTAGCAAACCGTTACCAGCGAAGCAGTTTCTAGATTTTTCAGTTCAGTATCAATAATGTTTTGTTAATTCTTGTTTAGGATAGTAATTGCACCGTCAAGATGTACATCTCTTTGTGGGAAGGCGACAATAATATTATGCTCTTCAAATAATTCGTCTAATCTGAAGCGAATGTTACTTCTCATTACTCTCAATCCTCCTTCAACACTAGATTTCATCCAAAAATTTACTTCGAATATTAATGCGTTATCACCAAAATCTTCAAAGGTAACCAGAGGTTTTGGATCCGTTAATATTCCTGATTGCTCGGTTGTTGCTTGCAAAATGAGTTCAGACACTTTTTTGGCTGGTGTGCCATAAGCTACGCCAACTCTTACCGTTGCTCTCATTAAGCTATTGACAAGCGTCCAGTTAATCACAGTGTTTTCAAGTAATTTACTATTGGGTATTAATAAATGCACGCCATCAACACGCTTTATACGTGTTGAACGCGTGTTAATTTGCTCAACAATGCCCTTAGCATCTTCAACTTCGAGAAAGTCACCTATGCGAATAGGGCGTTCCCACATTAATATCCAGCCACTAATAAAGTTATTGATAATATTTTGTGCACCAAAACCGAAACCAATGGCAATAGCCCCTGATAAGAAGGCAAAAGCTGTAATAGGGACATTAATAACGTCTAGCGTTGTTATGACTATGATGGTTATTGCCACAACATAGAATACTCGTTGCAGTAAATGAATAACATTTGGATCTGTGTTTTTACTTGTTAAGCGGCGAGTAATTATTTTTACCAACCACTTAGTCAATAAGAAACCAACAATTAAAAAAGTGGGGACCAACAAGATATCCCCAATAGTAATAGGTTGATCTGCAATTGAAGCGACAGTAATGTTTAAAAAATTCACCAATTGTTCATATGTCATCGACACGTCCTACAAAATAATAGCCAAGATGGGTAATTGCACGGTTAAAAACTCAAAGGTACTTTAGAAGATAAATATAGTATGAATCGCCTCATGGCGAAATAACAATAGATATCCATATTACTCAAATCAGTAAAGAGTCATTATGATTATTGAGCAGAGTAAATAAATTGAGTGCTCCTAGCATAAGTTCTGCCTCGTCTACCCCTTGTTTATTTACCATGTATTTTTTCTAAGGATAATACTAACAATAGGCTAAGCGTAGCGTTGAATGATGAAATAATCCAGAAAACTACTGGGCTAACAAGGGCTTAAATATTATATTGTTGTTTTATTCTTCAATACAATGAGTTTATCTTTTGACTATATCAAAACAGTAAACAGAAGTGCTTTGTGTATAGCATTTGATTAGCAGATGAGTGAGATAAAGCCTAGATATTAATCGCCAGACATTGAGTTCAAAAGTTAAGGCTTATAAGCTACAAGCCTTAACTAAGGAATAGAATACCGGTTAAATTTACCTATAATTGAACAATAAACTTCAAGATATTAAGATATTTTAAATATCGTCGATATGTCTTGCAAAGTTACAGCTAGCATCGCTTGCTCTTTTGCCGTTGTGGTAATTTGAGTTGACCCCGTTGCCGACTCCATAGATTTATGCTCAATATTTACCACATTTTTAGCGACATCTTGAGTAACCATGGCTTGTTCTTCGACCGCAACGGCAACTTGTTCGGTCATCGCAAAAATGTTACTGACAGAGTGGGTGATAGCCCCTAAGGTCTGCTCAACATTTTTTGAATTTTCCACGGCATTTTCTGCCATTTTCTGACTTTTTTCTATCACACTGTATGCTGAGTTGGCATCAGTTTGTAGTGCTGAAATAAAGCCTTCAATCTCACTGGTCGATTGTTGGGTTCTTTGTGCTAACGTTCTCACTTCGTCAGCGACAACAGCAAAGCCACGACCTTGCTCACCGGCTCTTGCTGCTTCAATGGCAGCATTTAACGCGAGTAAATTAGTTTGTTCAGCGACAGACTTAATGACATCAACCACACTGGTAATATTGTTACTACTTTCGTGAAGACTTGTAATTCTAAGCGCTAGGTTATTTATTTCTTCCGCAAGACGTTCAATGGAATGGTAAGACTCTTGTACTACGCCCGCACCACCTTGTGCTTGATCATCTGCTTCTTTTGCTGAATCTGCGGCTAGCTGAGTATTGCCAGCAACTTCTTTTACAGTTGCAGACAACTCTTCTATCGCAGCGGCAATAAGAGTAATTTCATCTTGTTGCTCAACTAGAGACTGTGAATTGTGCTCACATGTTTGTGACGTTTCTTCTGCAGCAGCAGCAAGCATAGTGCTTGACGTTGAAATCTCATTCATCGCGCCAGAGAACTTTTCAAGCGTTAAATTTAATGCAGTAGATATTTGGCCTAGTTCACTTTTACCAATAAACTTAGCCCTAGCGGTTAAATCATTTCCATCACTGACTTTTGACATAACACAAGTAAGATCTACCACTTGGCTATGTAGGTCCTTCAAAATATAAAAACTAAAAACAGCAACTAATAAGAGAATCAGTAAAGAAGATATTACATAATATAATAATGAATTGAATGCGTTTTCTTGGTTGTCTTTGGTGAGTAATAATAATGAACTGGTTAATTCATCTTCAATGTCTTTTAATACGCCAATTCTTTTTGTTGCTTGTTCAAACCAATGAGTAGCATCAACATTAAGGTTTTTTGAGTTAGCATTATCTATCGCTATTTCTCTAAGCTTTTTCACTTCTTTGATTGATGGTTCACTTTGTTTTTGATTAAAGTAGCGCTTATTTTCGTTACTTGCGAAAGCATTAAAGCTATAAAAGTAGGTGTTTTGTTCAGAAAGGAAGTGAATGAATTTTTGGTAGCCACCCGGAGCAAATTTACCTGATGCAAAAGTGCCCGTTAATATTGCTCTCTCAATACCCGCTCTTTCTTTACCTTGCAGGAAGTTATAATAGGCAACGGTTTCTTTTGTTATTTCAGCATCAGTAGAAATCGTTGAAATGATAGTTGAAACACTCAACAACAATTCATTGGTTTGGGTATAAAAAGCTAACGCATCTGATAGGGGAATTGATAAGTCATCAACATTGCTTCGAATTTGAGCAAGCATATTTATACGTTGATTTATATTGTCATTTAATCGCTGAATTTGTTGGTTATCAAATTGATTTGTTTGCCAGTAGGCTAAACGTTTCTCATCAATACTGGAGGTTTTCTGTCTTTGAGTTGGCAATTTATAGGCGAACTTCACTCCTTTAGAGCCAAGGAAACCTGCGGTCATGCCTCTTTCCTTTTGCAGTTCATGAACGAGTTCGCTATACACAGAAGAAAGTTTGGTGTATTTGCTTAATTGTTCCATTTCATTGTTGGTCGAAAGAGAAGACAAAACGGCGTTTACCCCTATGCCTAAAAAACCCAATAGAGGAAAAAATAATAGAATAAAAATTTTCTTATTAAAGGATATATCGATAAGTCTCATTAGTTAGAGCCTGCTGTGAATTTTTATGTTTTATATGAAGGTAAAGTTTACGTAATAGAATCATAAAAACAACAAAAATCGCAAAAAACGCAACAAGTTTTTAATGCGTTTGATATGGATCACATTTCATCAAAAAAGCAATAAAAAATTATATGAAAGACTAAGGGCATCTTATATGTTAGCGAATAATTATTATGCATCAACTATCAATTAAGTTATCTACATGTCATTGAAAAAGTCAGTAAAAAGCTACTTAACACCTAAAGAGGTCGCTGAATTGCTTATGGTTTCAACCGCTGCAGTACGTTTATGGGCGGAAAGAGGAAACTTAAAAGCAAGAGTCACTGCAGGGGGACATCGTCGCTTCAAACTTGATGATATAAAAGAATTTGCGGAGACAAAAAACATACAACTAAATATTGCTGCCAGTGAAAACCCTAAAGTATTGATCGTTGATGATGATATTCATTTTGCTGAGTTTCTCAAAGCGTTACTCAAAATAGAGATTAAAGGTGTTGAAGTTGAAATTAGTTTGGATGGTTTTGATGCCGCGAACAAACTTCATGATTTCACCCCGAATATACTGTTATTAGATCTTAAAATGCCAGGTCTCGATGGCTTTCAAGTATGCCAAGCAGTAAAGGAAAACCCTCTTCAAAATCATATTAGAGTGATTACCATTTCTGGTAATACTAGCCAAAGTGACATCGAAAAACTTAAAAATATTGGTGCAGAAAATTGTTTAGATAAACCAATAAATGTTCCTGTTTTACTAAAACAGTTAGCGATTAATTAATCATAATTTATGAACATAAGTGTTTTTTACTCATGGAAAATATACTAAATAAGTTATAACTTTTAGAAGTTTAGATAAAAAGTAAAGGAATACACGTGAAACAAAAATTAAACTTACTTATGTTGGCAAGTATATTTAGCCTTGCCGTACTAGGGGGGATTTCATACTTACCATTATTTGAATTTTTTTTAAGTATTGATGAAGGTTTTATTCCAATGGCCCCGTCAACTTCTACTTTGTTTTTAATGACTTTCGTAGTTTTGTTTGTTTGGGTAAACAGTGCTCGAAAATTTTATCGTTACAAAAAGTCTATCGGCTTAATATTATTACTAGTTTCTTTGTTTGGCCTGTTAGAAATTGTTGAATATTTCACAGGTGTTGAGCTCAATTTTGAGAGCTATCTCGTTCCTGTTTATGGCGATTTACAAGGTATTCCTATTGCTAGAATGTCTCCGGTAACAGGCTTTTGTTTTTTCCTCACCAGTTGTGTTTTATTCATACTATTAAGTCATCATAAAAAAGGTGACCTGAGTCATTTTATCAGCCTGTTAAAAAATATTTTTACAACACTTCTCTCATTAACCTCCTTATTGTTTATCGTAACTTACCTTTATCGTTCACCTATTTTTTATAATACACAAGATATAATACCCATGGCTTTATCCACTAGTTTAGGGTTTTTATGTGTGTCGGGAGTGCTTATAGTCAATGATAATAAAAATTATTTTATGAAAACATTTACCCAGTTGTCTCCTTCAACAGCTTTGATCCGGTTTATTACCCCGTTTACGGTTTTTAGTATTTTTATAACAGGACTCGTTCAACATTTTATGTTTGCAGTTAGCTCGGTAAATAATTCTATTTTTTTATCAACGGCCATTCTTCTGTTATTTGCAGTAATTTGTGGTTTTATCGCTATGCTGGTCACCAAAAAGTTAATGTCTTTTCAAGATGAGAGTAATAAATATCTTCATCAATATAAATCGATGGTGACTTTATCTTCGGGCATGCAAGCGTTACTTAACGATAAATTTGACTATTTAGCGGTGAATCAAGCCTATGTAGAAAAGCTTAATTTAACGATTGAAGAAGTGGTGGGTAAACATCTCAGTGACATTTTCGGTAAAAAATACTTTGAATCTAAGATTAAAGGTCATTGCGAACGTTGTTTAGCTGGTGAAGTTATTAAACTCGAAAGATGGATGAAACTTACTGCAGAACATCAGTTATTTATGGAGATTGAACTATCTCCATATTACCAAAACGACGGCAATATCTACGGTATTATGGTGAATGCGCGTGATATTACCCAATTAAAGCACTATCAAGATAACCTTGAGAAATCAAAACTTGTTATTGAAAATAGTAGAGTGATTGCTTTTCGCTGGAAGCCCGACTGCTCAGTAGAACACGTTTCAAGCAATGTTGATTTATTGGGGGTTCAGGCAAGTGACTTACTCTCGGGAAATACTAAATATACTGATATGGTGCACCCTGAGGATTTAGCACGTGTGATGCGAGAGGTTAGGTCTTTTACTAAAAAAGGCGTCAAACAGTTTATTCACGAATATCGTATTGTTTCTCCTTTAGATAGAGTGTTTTGGGTTGAAGACAGAACAACCATAGTACGAGGTGAGGATGGTAAGGTGGCTTTTTATCAAGGTATCGTTATTGATATTACTGAAAAGAAACAAGTAGAACTTAAACTAAAACAATCGAATACAATCATACAAAATGTTATTAATTCAACACCTGATTTGATTTTTGCTAAGAATAAAGAACATCAATATATTTTAGCCAATAATGCTTTTGCTCAGTCTTTAAGGCAGTCTTCTCAGTCATTAATTGGGAAAACGGATAAGCAGTTTAATTATACCGCTGAGCAAATAAGCAACTTTAGAAGGCAAGATGAGAAGGTATTGAATGGGAGGTGTGTTATTACACCAAGCCGTCGACCGCTTGATGGGGATAAAGTGCTTGAGACCTCAAAATTTCCTTTAAGAAATGAGAATGGTGACATTGGTGGAGTGATAGGAATTGGTCATGATGTGACTGAACATATTGCTAACCTTGCCAAAATATCTAAGCAGCAAAAGGAATTATCTCAAACACTGGATGCGATATTTGACGCCGTTATTACTATTGATGACTTAGGCTTAATACAGAGTTGTAATAGGGCGACAGAGCTTATGTTTGGTTACGCGTCGAAGGAATTAGTTGGTAAAAATGTAAGTTTACTCATGCCTGATAACTTAGCTGAGCAACACGATAATTACATGAATAATCATTTATTAATCGGTGAGGCTCAAATAATAGGAAGAGGCCGAGAACTTGTTGGTAAAAATAAAAATCAAAAGATATTTCCCTTACATTTAGCTATTGCGGAGCTCCCCAAAAATAAGGATGAGCGAAAACGATTTGTCGGAGTTTGCCATGACTTATCAAAAGCAAAACAGCATGAAAAACTGCTAAATAGAACACAAAAGATGGAAGCCCTTGGTCAGCTTACCGGTGGTATTGCCCATGATTATAACAATATGCTGGGTGTTATTATTGGTTATAGTGATATTTTAAAAGCCCAGTTAAAAGATCAACCTGGATTGCTTAACTTTGTTGAACAAATTCATCAAGCAGGTGATAGAGGCGCCCAACTAACCCGTAAATTACTTTCTTTCTCTCGTCAAACGCCTGATGCCAGTCAAGAATCAGATATTAATCGGCTTATTAAAAATAATAAAGACGTACTGCGCAAGACGCTATTATCGGTTGAATTAAAGCTCAACCTTGATGATGATATTCGCAAGATTAATATTGATCGAAATTCGTTTGAAGATGCTTTATTAAATATAGCCATTAATGCAATGCATGCGATGCCCTATGGCGGAGTCTTGAGTTTATCCACTTGTGAAGTAGAGTTGTCAAAAGAGCAAGCTGCTAACTTTAATATTGAGCAAGGGCAATACGTACAGTTATCGATTGAAGATAATGGCGAAGGCATGAGTAAAGAGATACAAGATAAAATTTTTGAGCCATTTTTTTCTACAAAAGGAGAGCAAGGATCAGGGCTTGGTCTAGCGCAAGTCTATGGTTTTATTAAATCCTCCATGGGCGCTATTAATGTGTATTCAGAGTTAGGAACTGGAACAAGGTTCTCACTTTATTTACCCATACCTAAAGAAGAATATAAAGCAGAAAATGAAGTCGAAAATGCCGAAGAACAATGGAGTGCCTTTGGCAGTGAAACTATTCTCGTTGTCGAAGATGAACCTCAGCTTCGTGCTTTAGCTCAAACCATTTTAACCGTAAAAGGCTACCGAGTTTTAACTGCAGAAAATGGTATAGAGGCATTAGCCGTTTTAGAAGAAAACCACATTGATTTGATGTTTTCAGATATTATTATGCCCAAAATGAACGGTTATCTTTTAGTTGAAAAAGCGCAAAAACTGTATCCAGAGTTGAAAATAATACTAGCAAGTGGTTTTCAAGGTAATCAAAGTGATAGCAATATCAAACTGGATGAGCCTATCATTGCTAAACCGTATGAGAATAAATGTTTACTTCTCAGGATAAGGGCTTGTCTAGATAAACAAGATGCTAAGACTATTGAAGATAGTCATCAAAAGAACAACTTAAGCACAGCAAGAAAAAGCATAGTATGGACGAATGATATGAGCATAGATGGCGGTGGGGAACTCGATAAAGATCATAAGTTGATGTTTTCTTTACTTAACCGTTGTCAAGAGTTGTCAGATCTTCAAGATAATCACCATTCGGTACAAGAAATTATTACTGAAATTGTGCAATACACTCATGAGCATTTTGCTAGCGAAGAGTTACTAATGCACAACATCAATTATCCCTATGCTAAAAATCATTGTGATGTCCATCGCATGATTGTAAACCAATTAAACCACAAGGTTTTGGTCTGTTCAGACAAAGAAGTTCTAAAGTGGCTTATTACCGATTTGAGCACTTGGCTCGTTGAACATCTCATGGAAATGGATAAACCTTTGCACAAGTATATTTTGAAACACAAAGAGCAAGTAAGCAGCGGTTTAAAAGGAAATACCGAGGACAAAATGTATGATGAATAGAGTTTTTATAGTTGATGATGATACCTTAACGTGTAACTTACTTAAAACAATCGTTGCGCCTATTTTTGGCAGTGTTGAAACATTTCAGCACCCAGGTGACTTTTTAAAATTAAGCTTGAACCAGCAAGACTTTATTATATTAGATTTAATGATGCCTGATATGGATGGCATTGAAGTGATCCGTCACTTAGCAGAGCATAAATCTCCGGCAAGATTGATTTTAGTCAGTGGCTACGATAGTGGTGTTTTGCACTCTGCTGAAACATTAGCGCTAAGCTGTGGTTTGAATGTTATTAATACTTTTACTAAGCCAATTAACACCGAAGTATTAACCTGCTTTTTGACCTCTTTGTCGAATGGACAGGCACAAAGAGAACTTGTTAGCGCTAATAGTAATAAAGCAAATCAAGGTAGCTTTGACTTTATTCCAACGGAAAAGGGTTTGCGATATGCTATTGATAATAATCAATTAATATTACATTACCAACCTCAAATTAATATGAAAACCGAATGTATCCATGGTGCTGAAGTACTTGTACGTTGGTTACACCCTGAGTTTGGATTAATTTTTCCTGATAAATTTATCGCACTTGCAGAGCAGACGGGCTTGATTGAACAGCTTTCTGAAGAGGTTATTCATTTAGCGATAATGCAAAGTGTCTATTGGCAAAAACAGAATAAAACAACTCGGTTATCGATCAATATTTCTGCACAAAATATAACCAGCTTAAAACTGCCTGAGCAACTAAGAATGCTGGTTAAAAAGTATGAAATTGACCCTTCGATGATCGTTCTAGAATTAACAGAGAGTGCATTAATGGATAGTGAGGTGACCTCATTAGATATTTTTACACGTTTTAGATTAAAGGGCTTTCAATTATCCATTGATGACTTTGGCACTGGGTACTCGTCGTTATCCCAGTTACATAAAATACCATTTACTGAATTGAAAATTGATCAATCGTTTGTGACGAATATGAAGCAAGAAAAGGAGAGTGCCGCAATTGTAGAAACCTGCATTATGTTAGCGCATAAGCTGAATATGGAAGTAGTCGCTGAAGGTATTGAAGATAAAGAAACATGGGACTTATTATCGGCCGAAGGGTGTGACATAGCCCAAGGGTACTATATTGCTAGACCCATGCCTGCGGAGCAATTTGATGAGTGGCAGTTTAAAGGATGATTGCTATTGATTAATATCAATCATCCTTTGTATTTATTAGCTAATAATTTGTTGAGGAGTACACTTCTTTACTTCTTCGATTTTTGAAGTGTGCATTGCCAGTGCTATCTCTCTTTATCTAGCTATAATTTATGATCAGTTGTTTCATCATTAGGTAGATACTTATAGCCATTGAACATTGCAGAAACAATGGCGCTTCGTTCTCGCCTTTCTGCAACAATAACACCGATAATATGCAGTGGAATAAGAAATAAAAGACAGTAAAAAGAATACACATGCACGGTAATAAAGGGTTTTCTGAAGTCTCTCATAGCTTGATAAGACACCTCATCGATATTTTCTTTTGAATAGGGTTTTATCACCGCTAACTTATCTTTATCAATTGCTATACTTTCGCTGAAATAATGACCAAAAGGGGGGTAATATATATCAGTGCCAGCGATGACAAGCCCTGAAACCATTTGAACACTCATTAATGATAGTAGCGCTAACACCATGAGTTTACCTGCCGGGTTATGCCCTTTATAAGTCTGTTTTTTGTGTTGGCTAAACTCAATTAATTCTCTGGTGAAACCTTTTTTAAAAGGCAGTATTTTACCCCACCTTTCATATGTTTTACCGATAAAGGCAATGATTAAACGGAAAATTAAGTTTGTCGCAAAAACATAACCAACGATCACATGTATTGTTTTTAATAGTACTTTTCCGTCAGTACTCACGCCAAAAATCTTGGCATTTAAAATGACAACACCTATAGCGATGAGTAATAAAATGGCAATGACATTTACCCAATGAAAAAGTCTAATTTTACCACTCCATACCAAAACTGGTTCTCTTTTGATATTCATATCAACCTCTCTTTTTTCTTTACAGTGCTTAAAGTGTTCACTCTCATAACGGGTGTAAGCCAATACCTTAACTTAGCTGGTTGGCAAATAGGATTGAGATTTATCTTATATTGTTGAATCCCTTTTAAAGCTATGAGTTCTTCGATTTGTTAAAAAGCTCTATACCCTTCAACTTGTTCAGGCATTTCGTTTCTTCAACCAGCAGTAAAATAGTGGTAATAGATATAGAGTAGTGTAATTATTACTAAACTTGCATATTAGGTCATTGGGCATAGGTCGCAAGCTAAAGAAATCGAACTTATTTACGTGTATGGTACATATGTCCATTGACTTATCAAGCGTCTGATTTTAAAGAGGTTTTATGAAGGATAAAGTTATACTCTTAGTTTTGATAATAATAATGTTAATCAATTTTTCTGATGTGCTCACTGATATATCATTAGGCGTACCAACTTGGCATATTGTCTCAGAAAGTATCATTGTTGTCGTTTCCGGTTTTGGTGCACTATTTTTAATAAGAGATATTCGTGCTCGAACATTACATACTATTCAGTTAAAACAAGAGTTAGCATTTTCAGATAATAAGTTGAGAGACATTTCTGAAGAAATGAAAAGTGCTCGTCATGAATATAGCAATGTAATTCATAAACAATTTGAGCAATGGGTTTTAACGCCGAGCGAGCAAGATGTTGCCATGTTATTGCTCAAAGGGCTCAGCTTTAAAGAAATAAGTGGTGTTAGAAATACCAAGGAAAAAACTGTTAGACAACAAGCTTCTGTTATTTATAGTAAAGCAAATGTTGAAGGAAGGCATGAGTTCGCCGCATGGTTTTTAGAAGATTTTATGGGATAGGTTAAGTGATTTTATCCTTGGTTGGTTGCCAAAAATAATTAGTAATTCAAAGTGTTAATCGTTTTTTGTGACGTTAAATTAAATCAAGTAAGCAAACATAAACACGCATCCGAATTGATTGTGCTACTCAATGAAAGCTAAAGTTATCTATGCTAATGTGCTTAAAAGCGATAAAACGTAAAAAACTATTCGGTTTTTATGGCAGTTTATTTTGTTCATTGATTTTAGCTGAATATTTAGTGTTAAGTAATCCAACGGAATAATTTACCTAATAGGAAAGTCATGACTCAAATCACCGAAAATCAACCTTATGTATTAACAAACACTAATGACCATGTTCTTTGGTTATCGATGAACCGTCCAAAAGAAAGAAATCCATTATCTTCAGCTATGTTACGGGCTTTATATGCGCATATAAGCGAAGCGAGTGAGAATGATGACATTCGGGTTATTGTGATTACAGGTGAAGGTGGTGTTTTTTCAGCGGGCCATGATTTGAAAGAAATGTCAGGCAGAAAAGAGAACTGTGAGCCTGATAATGCAAAACGCATTAAAGCTGTTTTAGATGACTGCACTCAACTGATGATGTCACTTATTAAATCGCCTAAAGCTATTATTGCTTGTGTCCAAGGCACAGCAAGTGCTGCAGGCTGTCAGTTAGTGTCTATGTGTGATTTAGCAGTTACCCAAGAAAAAGCTAAATTTTGTGCGCCGGGGGTCAATATTGGAACATTCTGTACTACTCCACTGGTAGGTATTGGCCGTAATATGCATCGTAAGCATGCGATGGAAATAGCCTTAACAGGGGATATGTTTAGTGCAGACGATGCATTGCGTTTCGGTTTGGTCAATAAAGTCGTCAAAATAGAAGACTTAAAAAGCGAAACTGAAATGTTAGCAAACAAAATTGCTAAAAAGTCAGCGGTTGGTATTCATTCAGGAAAACTCGCTTTCTATCAACAAATTGAAGAATCAATTGAAAACGCTTATATTTCAGCAAGTCATGCTATGTTACACGCCATGTTATCTGATGAATGTGAAGAAGGCGTCAGTGCCTTTTTTGATAAAAGAGCCCCGCAATGGCAAGGACTTTAATGTGAGTACAGAACTTATTCATGATAGGTATAATCTTGAAGATCGTAAGATTGCTGACATATTAAAAAAGGTTAAAATGATAGCGTTAATTGGTGCTAGTGAAAAACCAGAGCGTGATAGTTATAAGGTCATGGCTTTTTTAATAAATGAAGGCTTTCAAGTTTTCCCTATCAACCCATTGCTTGCGGGAAAGACAATCATGAATCAAAAGGTTTATGCTTGTGTAGCCGACATAGCAACACCTATTGATATGCTTGATGTCTTTCGCCAATCTAAGTATTTATACGATATAGTCGTTGAAGCTAAACAAGCTAATATTACTACTATATGGACTCAGCTAGGGGTCACTGATGCAAAGGCTGAGCTATTAGCAAGTGAAAGCGGTATCACTATGGTTGTAGACCGCTGCCCAGCCATAGAAATACCCCGCTTAAAGCTTTGAATAAGCATAGCAGTAATAGCCTGAGCCATTTCATTAACGCTGTCTGCTAATTCGTGAATGGTTTTTAAGTTATTGTACTGGCCTTTATATTTGCTGTTAAGCGCTAGGCGCATCCATTGTTGTATCGCTAAACTTCAATTGCTCAATACCCGTTAAAATGTTCAGTCCATCGCGGTTATCTTGCAAGTCATTCACTGTGACTTGACCATTTTCAAAAGCCACTTGATACTCAGATGAAGCGCCTGAAAATATCGCGGTGTTGTCAGCTGAGTTCCCCGTAATATTGTTGTTAAGCTGATTAACAACAATATTGCTTTCATTGCTTCCCGTAAGTGTGATGTCTTTTAAGTATTGAGAATGATAGGTATAAGGCAAGCTACTGTTAAACTTCAAGCTGAAGTCACCGACAAAGCTACTATCGATCCGCGCGTTATAGGTAAGGTAGGGATGGAAAAATTTATTAGCCATTAACGCTGCTGCTTCAGGATCTTTCGTTGCTAAATCACTACGAGTTTTTGCAATGTACATGCCCCACATACCATATTGACTATCAAACGCGCCCCAAAGGCCATAATAAGTATCAATAACCGACGCTAAGTACTCTTGTGATAAGCTATTTTCAGCGCTAAGTTCAGCTATCCAGCTAGCTTGTTCTGCGGGCCATGCCCAAAGTTTACTCGATAGCGCAGTAACTTGAGCGGCACGAATCTCTGCTTGATAAGCGGGTAATACACCATTAAAGCTTGTATTTTGATCCACGCCAATACCGTAATCATGAACAAAATGTAAAATTTCTTCGTAAGAAGCATCACGATGCTCGTAATTTTGATTAATATACCAATTACCGCCTTCTACTTGCATTTCACCATAATATAAAGGCTGTCCATCAAGTTGTGCCGCAGCATTTGTGCCATCATCTACCCCATTTAACAATAGGAGCACTGCACCACTAGCAGCTATTTTGTTGGCAACAGCGCTTTTGTCAGCACCATACTCCGAATCAGGGAAATCAGTTAAAAAGTGTTGTAATATATTTCGCGCACGAACCATTTGATTATCAGTAATTTCATCTTGAGCCAGTATATTAATGGCACCACCATTAGGTGTTTCTATCTTGGTCAAACGATCAAATTTTAACGCTGTGGTATAAGTCTTTTTTAAAGAATCAGGAATTGCTGAAATACCTAATTCATTTACCGAGGAAGCCGTCGGAGTTGTTGGTGCTGTTGGACTAGTCGGTGCTGGCGTTGTAGAAGGTGCCTGAGTTGTTGTAGAATCGCTACCACAAGCTGACAGGGCGCTTGCTAAAAGGGTAATAGTAAAAATATTACTAATGTTCATCATATAAGCCTTCGTTATTTAAAGAAATAGTCTATATCAGCGTTAGATCTATGTTTGTAAGGCAAAGTAAGTAGGATTTTATTTTCAAGCTATGGCTATAGCTTGAATCGTTTTTAGGATTGTTAAGTTTTTGATTTTTATTTGTTTAGTGTTACTTACAAATGCTTACATGCTCTTATTTATAAGAGTGCCTTATTACCTGAACAGAATGATTGCTTTGCTTTAGATACTCTCAACTCCTCACTACAAGGGTATTAGGTTTAGCACGTTATGGTAGCCTGGTGCGCAAAAGTCACCATCATTCAGTTTGAACTTATTCCAATATTAGCCAATATTACCAAAGCGTAATATTGGCTAATAAATATTGAACAAATAACATCGATGCTAGGGAGAAATGACTAGTTCTGCAAGTTTATTGGTCTCGCTCGCCAATGGCATATCGGCGTTGTAAAACTGAATATTATTACGGCCAGCTATTTTTGCTCTATATAAAGCAAGGTCTGCGGCTTTTATTAGCTGAGTTGCAATACAACCATCTTGAGGTGCGAGACAAACACCCAAACTACAAGTGATTGTAAAAGTATGCTCACCGACATCAATTGGCTCAGATAACGTTTGAAGAATATTTTTCGCTACGTGTTGAGCATCAGATACGATGCTAACGTCTTGCAATAATATTATAAACTCATCACCGCCAAAACGAGAGACGGTATCTTCTTTGCGAGTAGACAAGAGTAATTTGCGGGCAACTTCTTTTAATATTAAATCACCTACGTCATGACCATAGGTATCATTAATGTCTTTAAAATGGTCAAGGTCAAGCATGACAATGCCAATACCATTTCGCTTTTTATAGTTGATTCTTTGAACCGCTTGGTTAAGGCGATCATCAAACAACCGCCGATTAGCCAATCCTGTTAAAGGATCTCTCAAGGCTAATTCTTCCATTTTTAAATGTTTGGATTTATGTTCAGTGATATCTTGACTCACACTCACAAATTGACTTATTTCTCCATGCTCATTCATAATTGGTGATATTGACATCATAGACCAATAAAACTCACCGTTTTTGGTGCAGTTGTAGGTTTCGCCATGCCAATCATCACCTGCAAGAATGGTTTGCCACAATTCGGTATGAAGTTCTTTTCGCGTGTTTTTAGTGCTGATTAAGCTTGGTGTTTGACCAATAACTTCTTGTTCACTGTAACCTGTAACCACACAAAAGCGGGGATTAACGTATTCGATAATGCCATTTTTATCTGTGATAATAATTGAGCTCGAGCTATGTTTTACGGCACTGGTTAATGTTTTTAGTTCGACTTCTTTTAGTCTTCGTTCAGTAATATCAGTGATGTAAGTAAAAAAACCACTACCATCGGCCATTACTGTCGCCTTGTATCGGATAAATATACTATGACCATTTTTGTGCTTTAAGGTTAACTCGGCGGCTAGGTGTGAGTGGGAATTCGCTCTATTCAATTGTTTACGCAATTGCATACGTGACTCGGGAGTTACGAAGGCTAATACAGATTTGCCCTTCATTTTAGATAGTGAATAACCTGCTAGTTGGCAAATGGCGGTATTAGAAAAATTAATCTGTAATTGTGGTGTGAGGATTAAAAATCCTTCTGAGGTTGTTTCGATAAATGAACGGAATGTTTGCTCACTGTGTAAAAGTGCTCTCTCTGCCTGACGTTGATCGGTAATGTCATGAATAATAGAATAAAGTACTCTGCGTCCCGCCATTAATAAAGGGCCTGAATAGACACAAACATCCCTTATTTCTCCATTTTTAAGCTGATGCCTAAAATTGAAATAATCACGTTTTTCGCTTAGCGCTAACTCAATTTCTGCTTCTATAATATCAATAGGTAGAATATTAATATCACCGATGGATAAGTGACTAAATTCTTGATTGTTGTAACCGTAGAACTTTTCAGCCGCGCCATTTGCTTTGATGATTTTTTGCGTATTAGGATCTATTAGTAATTCAATAGCCTTATTTTTATCGAATAATTGGTAATATTTATCAGAGGACTCGCGTAATTCTTGCTCTGCGAGTTTACGCTCGGTTATATCAAGCAGATAACCTTTTGCGAGAGTTGGTAACCCCGCAGTATCTCTTTTTAAAATCGTTTTTTCATAGACCCACCGAACATCGCCACTTTTGGTGAGGATTCGATAATCCTGTTCAAAGTAAACGGTATCATTTTCTAAGAAAATGTTCATTTCATTGATAATACGTTCTAAGTCCTCAGGGTGGACAATGTCAGTATGGAGTAACTTTTTTGATAAAAACTCCGCCGGATCGTAACCAAATTGTTGAACATTGTTTGTTACTTTTAACACAGGCCAGCCTGGCGTAAGTTGCCAGGTAAATAAAATCACAGGTCCTTGTTCAAATAGATCCTCATCAGAAAATTCCAAAGTATTTCTCCCCTTTGATACAACAATTACTGAGCTATATTAGTATGAGTTAAGTTATCTTCTGTCATATTGACCTTGATCAACCTGAAGTTATCAATTTTATAACTTGTTTAAACTTATCATTATTTCGTTATATACATCACTTCATGAATCAAAAGAATGGTGGCCATAGCCGAAGTAATCAAAGCGGCTCTGTTGTGGTAAAAAATAGTAAAGCAAGGTAAATGTGGCAGTGAACTTTTGGAGATGTTAGTCATTGCTTGAATATGTGTTGTAGGCATTTAGAGGAGAGTTTCCCCGCTCCTACTTGCAGAAGGTTTTATGCAAAGACGACAACATTTTTATATAAATTGAAAAGTTTAGAGCTGTAGCCTTGACAAGAAAACTTGAGTTTTGCTTGCTAAGACTAGATTTATATTCGTTAGCATGCAAATGACTGAGTTGGCATTAAGAGCACTAATATCACGACAAAACATACTGTTTAACCAGTCACTTCAGCTAATAAGACTTGCAGTAACTGGCATTTTATTAATAAATAATTAATAGCTTAGCGGTATTATTCAGCTTGACTAAATACCATATTGGTATAATCAACCATGCCAATAATATTTTTATTGTCAATAACAGGTGCAAGATGAATACTTAACCGCTCAAATAATCGTGCGCAATATCTTACATCCATGTCTGGCAATACAATAACCAATGGTTTTGTCATTAATTCATATAAGTTCACGCGATCTGGAGAGCGGTCTTTAGCGAGTACTTCTTTGGCAATATCGGCAAGCATCACTAAACCGTATTCATCTTGTTCATCACGTTTATTAATGATTAACGCACTAACGTTATGCTCTTTGGCTAATTTAATACCTTCAGCAACTGTCATCATACCATCGGCAAATTGGTAGTTGTTGGTGGTCATTACATCTTTAACTTGTACTAATTTATGGCTCATAGCTCTTCCTCTATTTTACCTTTTAAGCGCTCTACTTGATGAGCTACGCCTACTGCATCTTCAACATTTAATTGAATAGCAATACCTTTACCTGGATCTTCATCGAAACCAGCAATATTACTAATTCGTTCAAGGATTTTTCTTGATAAGTGCTGTTCAACAACAAAAAGTAATACATCTCTTTGTGTCTCAAGCTGCATGCCAAAAAAAGTGCGCTGGCGTTTTACCCCTTCGCCTCGGGCATTATTTATTATGGTCGCGCCAGTAGCGCCTGCCATTCTTGCACCTTTCATAACGTCGTCTGTGACAGCGTCGTCAACAAAGGCAACAATTAATTTGAATTGCATAGGATCACCTGTTTTATATGTCTTTGTAGACTCTGTTAAGGAGCCTCATTATTTCTGTTTAAATTACGTTTTTCTTCTTTAATTCTTTTTCTTTTTTCTAACTTTTTATTCGTTCTGTGCGTTCTAGCTTCAGTAAGTTGTGCATAAGCCATAACCGCAATGATTGGGCATAAACTGGCAAAAGCAATTAAACCAAAGCCATCAATTAATGGACTACGTCCTGGAATAGTACTGGCTAAACCTAAACCTAAAGCCGCAACTAAAGGCACGGTTACCGTTGATGTGGTGACACCGCCTGAGTCATATGCCAATGGCACAATCAGTTTAGGGCAAAAAAACGTTTGAACAACCACAACAATATAACCAGCAATTATATAATAATGAATAGGGTGACCAACAACGATTCGGTAACTCCCTAAAGCAATACCAAAAGCAACACCAATAGCGACTGAAATTCTCAAGCTATTTGCATTAATCGCACCACCAGAGACTTCTTCAGCTTTAAGGGCGACGGCAATCAATGAAGGTTCAGCAATCGTTGTACTAAAACCAATGGCGGCGGCAAAGATAAAAACCCATTTATAGTCTGTCCAATGAATGTTTGTTAAAACTTGCTCGCCAGCTTGAATGAATTCTGGTGCGGTTAACTGTTCTGCCATCATTTTTCCAAGGGGAAATAGGGCTTTTTCTAAACCAAGCAAAAATAGCGCTAAACCAATTAGTACATAAATAAAACCGAAACCGACTTGTTTGATATGAGGAATGGGCTTGCGAATAACCAGTAGTTGAAAGCCTAAAATGATCGACAAAATAGGTAAGACATCAATAACGGTATTTTTTAATGTCGTGAAAAACTCAAAGAATAAATCCATTAACTGATCACCATGCCGTAAATCATTACAAAAATCATCGGTGTTAATGAGGCAAAAGCAATTAAACCAAAGCCATCAATCATCGGATTTCTGCCTTTTATTGCTGAGGCTAAGCCAACACCTAATGCGGTTACCAAAGGAACGGTAATGGTCGAGGTCGTAACACCGCCAGAATCGTAGGCGATGCCAATAATCCAGCTAGGGGCAATAATGGTCATTAATACAACAACAACATAACCGCCCAGAATTAAATATTGTATAGGCCAGCCACGAATGATGCGTAATACGCCAATTACAATGGCTAATCCAACAGCAAAGGCAACGGTAAAACGTAAACCATTCGCATAAGACAGTTGCGATTCTAGCGTATCTGCAATGATGCCACCTGAGGCAGCAACTACTGCAGCCTCTTTAGCCACGGCGATTAATGATGGCTCAGCCACGGTAGTGCCAAAGCCTAAACAAAAGGCAAAAGTTAACAACCAGCTAATGCTACCTTTTTTGGCGAACGCTTGTGCCATTGATTCACCGATGGGAAATAAGCCCATTTCTAAACCGTAAATAAAGAAGGTTAATCCGAGCACTACTAATGCGAGGCCAACCAAAATATCACCAACATTAGGCATGGGCTGTTGCAGCACGGCAAATTGGAAAAATGCAATAACGAGAATAATAGGAAGCAAGTCTTTGCAGCTACCTAATAATGCTTTGAGAAAAACGATAAACTGATGATTCATAAATACTAAATTAATGGGGATTACCAATATTATAAATTTAATTAAAACAATTACTTTGATTCAACACAAGGTAATTGTTTAATTAAAATTAAAATAGCAAACAACTGTGCGTGTCTTCTTTAATGCACCGACAAAATGGCAGGTAAACTATTTTATTAAGGTAATTATTTGGGGCAGAACAAAAGGGCTAATAGTTAGACAAGTTATATGTTTACAAAAATGCTCTGGTCGATATTATCTGAAATTTCAAAGGACTCACTGTGGTTTTTTTGCAAAGAGAACTCTTTTCTACTTATTTTGATTTAGATTGCCATATTCGTCAGATTTATCCTTGCGGTATTAATTATCGCTGGTTATTATTTTTACTCTTCCCATAATCATAAAGGAATAAAATGAAAGAGAATTATTTTAAAAAGTATCCGAACCAAGATGGATTTTTTAATGAGTATGGCGGCGCCTTCATTCCCCCGAATTTAGAAGAAGAAATGAAAAAAATTAATGATGCTTACTTTGCTATCAGTAAGTCTCATAAATTTATTTCAGAACTTCGTGATATCAGAAAGTATTATCAAGGTCGTCCTACGCCTGTTTATCATTGCCAACGCTTATCAGCAAAATATGGCGGGCAAATTTATTTAAAAAGAGAAGATTTAAATCATACGGGTGCTCATAAGCTAAACCATTGTATGGGCGAAGCTTTGCTTGCTAAACACTTAGGTAAAAAGAAGTTAATCGCTGAAACGGGTGCAGGGCAACATGGTGTTGCACTGGCTACTGCAGCGGCTTATTTTGGTTTAGAGTGTGAAATTCACATGGGTGAAGTTGATATTCAAAAAGAATACCCTAATGTGCTGCGTATGAAAGTTTTAGGCGCAACGGTTATTCCGGCAACTCATGGCTTAAAAACATTAAAAGAAGCAGTCGACAGTGCTTTTGAAGCCTACCTTAAAGACCCCATTTCGACCATTTACTGTATAGGCTCGGTAGTGGGACCACATCCATTTCCAATGATAGTGCGTGATTTTCAGCGTGTTATTGGTATTGAAGCAAGAGAGCAATTCTTTGATATGACCGGAGAATTACCCGATAGTGTTGTCGCGTGTATTGGCGGTGGCAGTAACGCTATGGGTATTTTCTCCTCCTTTTTAGAAGATGATGAAACCCAACTATTTGGCATCGAGCCTGCGGGTAAGTCTTTTAATACGGGAGAACATGCGGCCACAATGACCTTAGGTAAACCTGGCGTTATTCATGGCTTTAAATGTTACACCTTACAAGATGAGAATGGCGAACCAGCACCGGTACATTCTATTGCTAGTGGCCTTGATTATCCTGGAGTAGGCCCAGAGCACAGTATGTTGAAAGACATGAATAAAGTAACGTACGACAGCATTACCGATGAAGAGTGTATTGAAGCTTTTTATGAATTAAGTCGCTTAGAAGGCATAATCCCTGCTTTGGAAAGTGCTCATGCGGTGGCATATGCGATGAAGCTTGCGCAGAAGTTTCCAGAAAAATCAGTACTCGTTAATTTAAGTGGTCGAGGAGATAAAGATCTCGATTATGTAGTTGATACTTTTGGAATACCTGAATAAAGTCACAAGCATTTTTTATTTGAAAAGGGGTAATAATCATTATTACTCCTTTAATTCATCATTAAGAAATATTCGTCATCTTACTGTTTTAAATTCTTCAAAATTGCACATTCCCCAACAATATCATTAGAACAAGACTTTGCTAACGTATGCAGCGTTTTCTCTAATAAGGATAATTCCTTTATCGTCTTACGAACATTTTCCAATTGCTGCGCAATAAGTAGATCTACGTCATTGCACGATGATGTGGAGTCTGTTTGCACTTGTATTAATATTTTTATCTTTTCTAGCGGAATTTGTAGTTCTCGACAGCGACGAATAAAAATCAAATTATCAACATCGCTCGCACTGTACTCCCGATAACCGTTGCTATTGCGCGCTGCTACAGGCAATAAACCAACGTCTTCATAATATCGAATAGTTTTACTAAGCACATTGGTTAATTTAGATAGTTGATTTATTTTCATAACGCTTGACCTTACTCCAACAGTAAGGTTTATCATGACGTAATTAACTACCTTATTCAAGAATAAAGAAGCTTATTATGTCGAGTTGTTGTGGTGCAGAAGCAAAGAATGCCAGTGAACGAAAACTGCTCTGGATTGTGCTCACCCTTAATTTTAGTATGTTTGTTGTTGAATTTATTGCCGGTTGGTTAGCCAACTCTAGCGGTTTGCTCGCGGACTCTTTAGACATGCTTGCCGATGCTGCGGTGTACTCACTTAGTCTTTATGCGGTAGGTAAAAGTTTGTTGTATAAAGGCCGGGCGGCCTTAGCAAACGGCTATTTGCAGTTATCGCTTGGTATACTTGTGTTAGTCGATATTGCCAGACGCATCTGGCTTGGCAGTGAGCCTCAATCAGAATTGATGTTTTCGATTGGTTTTATGGCCTTAATTGTTAACATGATTTGTTTTGTCCTGTTATACCAGTTCAGACAAGGTGATGTGAACCTAAAAGCCAGCTGGATTTGTTCTCGCAATGATATGTTGGCCAATATAGGAATAATAACCTCAGCCGTCTTAGTCGGAAAATTAGATACCGCTTGGCCCGATTGGTTAATAGGCAGTGTCATTGCAGCGATCGTCATTCATTCAAGTCTCGCTATTATTAGCGAAGCGAGAGTTTCCATTCAAAAAGATACAGTAGAAGATAAATTAGCAGGCAAAATAAGCCCTTAATGAGTTTATGGCTTTGTCCGCCAAATGCCTAAGTTGTCCCCTTGTACCTCTCTAGGTAGTTCTCAAGATACCTTTAATATCATTAGCAATAAATAGGAATTCAGATGCATTATTTTAGTAATGTGCCTTCAAAAAAAGCAAACATGTCATGGTTATATTCAACTAAGGTATTTTATCTGCAATTATTCATTCTACTTTGTTGGACATTTAGTCCTTTAGTGCACAGTAAAAATGAACTAAAAAGGCCTGAGCAGCAGCATTTAACATTGTCTATAGCAATCGAACGAACGCTGAAAGATAACCCTTCACTTAAGGTCTTTAAATTTCGTCAAAACGTTCTTGAAGGTCAATTGCAATCTCAGGGGTTAAGTCCAGCTTATGAAGTCGGTTTTGATATGGAAAATTTCGCTGGTACTGGTGATATAGGCGTATTCGATAGTACAGAATTCACTCTTTCACTTTCTTCAATTTTAGAATTAGGTGATAAAAGAGAGGCGAGGGCTGGTGTTATTAGCAATCGCAGTTCACAGATTGCGGCGATGCGTAAAATTGAGGCGTTAAACTTATTGAGTGAAGTTACTCGTCGCTACATCGATATTCTTGCAGCACAAGAACGCTTGAACTTAGCAAAAGAGGCGATATTACTTGCTGAGGAGACGTTAAGCGAAGTAGAGAAACGCTCGCAAGCGGGTGTTGCACCTAAAGCAGAAATAAAACGAGCACTGGCCGCGGTAGGCAATGCCAGACTTACCACCTCGTCTGAGCAGCAACAGCTGGACTACGCAAAAGTAGCGCTCGCTATGATGTGGAATGAAGCGACACCATCATTTACCAGTGTTGAGGGAAGTTTATATCAGTTTACAACGGATATTGAATTTAAAACTTTGTTGGAAAAAGTGAAACAAAACCCTGAAATTTTAATTTATGCCACCGAAGAGCGATTGAGGGAAGCTCAGTTAAGATTAGCCAATACCGAATCCAGTGCAGATATAAAGTGGTCGGTCGGTATCAAACAAATTCAAGCGGTAAATGATACCGCACTCACTGCCGGTTTTAGCATGCCGTTATTTTCTTCAAAACGAAATGTTGGTGCAATTAGCGCAGCACAAGCAGCGCATGATGAAGTGGTTGTTAAAAGAGAAGCGACCATGCTGGCGTTACATCATCAATTATATCGAGCTTACTCGAACAGAAAACAGGCTGTTTTTACTGCCCAAAATTTGCAAGAAAGCATCATACCGACATTAACAGAAGCGTTAAATGAAACTCAGCTAGCTTATCAACGTGGTCGTTACAGTTATTTGGATTATTTAAGTGCACGGCAGGAGTTACTCTTTGCTCGTCGCGCCATGATTGAATCTGCAGCAGCGGCTTTACGTTATGGTACACAAATAGAACAACTTATCGCTGAGCCATTGTCTGCTCCACAAAGCAATCATGCGCAATCAAACAACTTCCCCAATCAAAAAGCATTTTAAGGTATTTTCATGACAACTTTTCAAAAAGTAACGAGTCACAAATTAGTGGATTACAAAAAAGTGATTAACAACATAGTAAATCCCCACGTTTTATTTTTATTAGCAATGGCATTGGGCAGCCTAGCCATCAGCAATAATGCACTGGCAGAAGATGGCCATAATGATGAGCACAAAGCTAGTCATAAAGATGAGCATAAAAGCGAACACCAAGATGAACACGCTCAAGAAGAAGGGCATATTGAAATTACAAAAGTAAATGCGCAAAAAGCAGGAATCATTAATGCTACAGCAGCTGCAGGACAAATAAAACAAACGACCACCGTTTATGGTCAAACAGTGATTGACGCTAGTGCCATAAGTCAGGTTCGCGCACGTTTTCCAGGTCTAATCACTAAATTAACCGTTAACGTTGGTGATATTGTTACGGTGGGTGAAAACATTGCTCAAGTAGAATCAAGCGATAGCTTAACGCGTTATGACATTAGCGCGCCTATTTCAGGTGTGGTAACAGAACGTCATGCTAACGCTGGCGAATTGGCCAATCAACAACCGTTATTAACCGTAGAAAACTATCAGCAGTTATGGGTTGAATACAAGGTGTTTCCAAGTCAACGACAAGCGATAAAAGTGGGACAGCAAGTGACTATTTCCTCAACAGTTGCTACAACAAAATCAAGTATTAAGCACTTAATGGCCAATAAAAATCAGCCATTTATCATCGCAAGAGTGCCATTAGATAATAGCGAAGGGATATGGCTACCAGGACAACTGTTAACGGGCAGTGTAGTAACTCATCAAGTGGAGGTTAACTTAGTTATCGATAATCGTGCCTTTCAATATGTTGAAGGAAAAAACATTATTTTTGTAACCAATAAAGGTGGGTATGAAACACGTGAACTAGCACTTGGACAAACTGATGGACAATTTAGTCAAGTTATCTCCGGATTAATGGTGGGTGAACAATACGCGCTGAGCAACAGTTATTTGTTAAAAGCTGATTTAGGTAAAGCTGGCGCAGCGCACGCTCACTAAGGAGATAAACATGATTGAATCAATATTACGTTTCTCCATCGCGCGTCGTTGGCTGATGATGACCATGATATTTGCACTCATTGCTCTTGGTTATTGGAGTTATCAGAAACTGCCCATAGACGCTGTGCCTGACATTACTAATGTTCAAGTGCAAATTAATACCCGTGCGCCAGGTTATTCACCCCTTGAAACCGAGCAGCGCATTACTTTTCCGGTAGAAACTGCGCTTACAGGCATTCCAAACTTGTCATACACGCGCTCCATCTCACGGTATGGTTTATCGCAGGTCACAGTAGTTTTTAGTGAAGATACCGATTTATACTTTGCCCGTAATCTGATTAACGAAAAGTTAAGCGCCATTAAAAATAAAATTCCTGCGGGCTTAGAGCCTGAAATGGGACCGATATCAACAGGATTGGGGGAAATTTTCATGTATAGCGTGGTGGCATCACCACAGGCAGTAAAAGCAGATGGTTTACCCTATAACGCAACGGCGTTGCGGGAAATTCAAGATTGGATTATTAAACCTCAACTCGCATTGGTGCCCGGCGTTACTGAGATTAATACTATAGGGGGCTATGACAAAGAATACCATATCACGCCATTACCAGAAAAAATGCTAGAATTTTCAATCTCTTTTAACGATATCAATACTGCCTTAAATAACAATAACAGCAATCGTGGTGCAGGTTACATAGAAGAAAATGGTCAGCAACTTACCGTTAGATCGACAGGGCAACTGGCTAATATTACCGATATAGAGCAAGTGATTGTCAAAGTCATCGATGAGACGCCGGTGAAAATAGCTGATCTTGCCCAAGTGGCTATTGGTAAATCACTACGCACGGGTGCTGCAACCTCTGCTGGCAAAGAAATAGTACTCGGCAGTGCCATGATGTTGGTGGGGGAGAACTCTCGCGTGGTTGCCTTAGCGGTTGCTAAAAAGTTAGAGCAAATCAAATTGTCATTACCTGAGGGCGTTATCGTCGAGTCAGTGTATGACCGAACAACGCTGGTGGATAAAGCCATGTACACAGTGCAAAAAAACTTAGTTGAAGGTGCTTTGTTAGTCATTGCTGTCTTATTTTTGCTACTGGGAAATATTCGAGCTGCGTTAATTACCGCGGCTGTAATCCCCTTAGCTATGTTAGCTACTATTACAGGTATGTTAAAAGCAGGCGTTTCAGCTAATTTAATGAGTTTAGGCGCACTAGATTTTGGTTTAATTGTTGATGGTGCAGTAATCATTGTTGAAAATTCAATCAGACGCTTAAGTCATGCGCAAAAGATCCAAGGCGATATTCTGTCTCGAAAAGAGCGGTTACATGTGGTTTATTCTGCAACGAATGAAGTGATCAGGCCTAGCTTATTTGGCGTCTTTATTATAACCATTGTTTATATCCCGTTATTTAGTTTAACCGGTGTTGAGGGAAAAATGTTCCACCCTATGGCGGCAACGGTTGTGATGGCATTAATGGCAGCACTTGTTTTGTCTTTAACCCTTGTTCCTGCTGCTGTTGCTTTATTTATGAATGGTAAAATTAGTGAAAAAGAAAGCCCAGTGATCAGTGCTGCTAAATCTGTGTACAAACCACTACTAGTTGCTGCAATGAAACTGCGTTGGATCATTTTATTTACCTGTGCAGCCTTGGTTGCTTTTTCGATATGGTTAGCGACGACACTTGGCTCTGAATTCATTCCACAGCTTAATGAGGAAGATTTATTGCTACAAGCTATTCGTATTCCAGGCACCAGTCTTAGCCAATCAATTGAAATGCAAACAGCGCTGGAATTAAAAATACAACAATTCCCCCAAGTTAAAAATGTATTTTCTAGAATTGGTACCCCTGAAGTGGCGAATGATCCAATGCCGCCTAACATTGCTGATACCTATGTGATGTTAATACCACGTAGCCAATGGCCAGATCCAACGTTAAGTCATGGCGAATTAGCAGCGCAAATTGTTGAGTCGGTTTCTGGGCAGCCGGGTAACAATTTTGAGTTAACTCAGCCGATTGAAATGCGTTTTAATGAGCTGATTTCGGGGGTGAGGGCAGATTTGGGGATCAAGGTTATTGGTGATGATCTAAACCAGCTACTCAAATCAGCAAATGCTATTCGAGAAGTGATTGAAAAAATTGACGGTGCTAGCGATATCCAAGTTGAACAAGTTACAGGGCTGCCTATGTTATCAATACATCCTAAACGGCTTGAATTAGCACGCTATGGTCTTAATGTTACACAACTACAATTCGCCTTATCTACAGCTATTGGTGGCGAGAAAGCAGGGGTTATTTATGAGGGGGACCGTCGTTTTGATATGGTGGTAAGACTACCTGAGCAGGTTAGACAAAATGTTAACCGATTAAGTGAGTTGCCAATTGCTTTGCCCAATGGCAGCTATGTTCCATTGTCTGAAGTTGCTGTATTGGAGCTAGCACCTGCACCTAATCAAATCAGTCGAGAAAATGGTAAACGCCGTATCGTGGTCACTGCTAATGTGCGCGGCACCGATTTAGGCTCTTTTGTCAAAAATGCCAAGCAACAAATTCAAGAGAATGTTGGTATACCTGCTGGTTATTGGCTTGAATATGGTGGTGCCTTTGAGCAATTAGAATCGGCTAGTAAACGTTTAACCATTGTTGTCCCACTGACTTTAGCATTGATTTTAGGCTTGTTAGTCATGGCGTTTGGTAATCTTAAAGATGCCTTGATTATATTCACAGGAATACCGTTAGCGCTTACCGGAGGTGTTCTTGCGTTGTGGTTGCGTGGCATGCCCTTATCTATTTCAGCTGGAGTCGGGTTTATTGCGCTTTCGGGTGTGGCTGTGCTTAATGGGTTAGTAATGCTCGCCTTTATTCGTGATTTATGTAAAGAGCGAGGGCAGCTGCTTTCCGGTATTATTGACGGTGCGATGATCAGATTAAGACCTGTTTTGATGACGGCTTTAGTCGCTGGACTTGGTTTTGTTCCGATGGCGCTTAACATAGGTACTGGTGCAGAAATACAGCGACCGTTAGCAACAGTAGTCATTGGCGGAATCATTTCTTCTACTTTGCTAACTTTATTGGTATTGCCAATACTCTATCGTATTGCACACCAAGGTAGCTTTAAACACAGCTAATGACATGAACAATAACTTAGAGAGCAGAAACTGTTTGATAACAGCTTACTGCTCCGTATGTGATGAAATATGACGTCATACTAAGTAAAAGGGTAATGGATTAGCTGTATTAGAAAACATATATAGGATTACACCTATTTAGTGTGATCACCGTTATCCTTTTATAGTTTTGAAATGATTAGCTTAAAGAATATTTGTTAATGCGATACCAATGCCAAAGCGTTTTTGGTTGACATTATAGTCAATCAAACTCTCACCATAACCGCTGCTAAATTGAGCGTAACCTTTTAATTTCCCCCATAATGGGAAGGTAGCACCGACTTCAACAAAGCCATTATGCGTGGCGAAATTCTCACGGCCTTTAAATGAGAATTCCAAATCTTTACTGTGTTTGTACACCATACCTAATTCAAAGTGACCCATGTAATCTAAGATATCGGGATTGTCATCCCCTTGACCATCAGTTGGCGAAGATTTCTCATTTTCAGGAACGCGATACCATGGACGAAAGGATAGGGCGAAATTGCGTTTTTCATAAAGGTAATTAATATAAAGGCGATTCCAGCCTCTAGAGAGTAACTGAGAACGGCCATTAGATTGATGCTCGAAACCCATAATTAAGGCTGAGTTTCCTCCCCAAGGATGATAATTCAACGGCGTGACATAGAAGAATTCAGGTTGATAATTGGTTTCTCTAAACGGTTTAGAAATTTCATCTGCGTAGATTTGCCACCAAGACTCGAGCGTAAAACCAAAAAATAATTGATCGCCTTCATTCAACCAATACCCGGTCAGTAAAGGGATTTTTAGGCTTATTTGAAACTTTGCTTCAGCATTTTTCAAATCATCAGCCCAGGTAGAAAAATCTTGATAGGCTTCACGGTTAATTTCATCTACATAAGAAAAAGGTAAGATGTAATTCATTTTATGAGGCGTAAGCACATAAGGATCGGCTGCTGTTCTTTTTTCTTTGATTATCCTATGGGAAAGTGCCCCCAATTCGATATCTTGTTCCTCGCTATCTTTGAGAATGTTACGCGCTATTTGTTGTTCGCATTGTGTTTCTATTTGCGCGAGCGTGGCATTTTTATCGGCACTCTTTATTGCATTAAATAAACATGTGTCAAAAGCTTTTTGGTGAGGAGCTTTTTCGACACTATTGTTATCTGCCTCAGTTGAAAATGCTTGCGACGTTAAGGAAAGGGACAGCAAAAATAGGTAAAGTCCTGTAGAAAGTGTTGGTCTCATGATGGCAGATAATTCGAACGGATATTTGGATGGATATTTGGATGGATTATAACTTATTCTGTTATAAATCAATAGTATTTCAAGCACGTAAGTATTGATAATATGATTCTTAGTAAGCAAGCGTTTTCAAGGTCTGGTGCCATTAATAAAACCCCTCCCCCTAAATATGTCTAATTATGTCAGGTAATTTCAAAGCATTTCTCTCTGGTCATTGGTCGTGTTTTTATCTCGATTAACCGCAAGCTACCTTTCTTTATTATTGAGGACTTGTATCTTGATTGTTAAATAATGTAACCCAACGTTGGAATCGCAATGAAACTTACCAAGAGCGCCTTAACTAGCCCAGCAGCCGTTGCTGTAGTTGTTGCCCTAACTCTACTGGTCGGTATGCTCAGTTTATTTAAGTTACCCGTTCAGCTTTTTCCCGATATTGAGCGCCCACAAATTGCTGTACAAACCTTTTGGCGTTCAGCGTCACCTAAAGAAATTGAATCTGAAATTATCGAACCCCAAGAGCAAGTATTACGAGGTATTCCTGGAATCGAATCAATGAATGCTTTTGCTAATAGAGGCAGTGCTTACATAAACTTGTCATTTGGTGTTGGCACTAATATGGAGCAAACCTTAATTGAAGTGATCAGCCGAATGACACGTGTTGCCAACCTGCCGCGTGATGCTAGACCGCCACGAATAATGCTTGGTGGCTTTGGCGGCAATACCCCCGCGCTAACTTATTTCTTTTTACAAGCGTTACCGGGCAATGCACAAGATATTAATCAATATATCGACTTTACTAATGATGTGATTAGACCACGCCTTGAAGCAGTTGAAGGGGTTGCGGGTGTACAAACCTTTATGGAGCAAAATAGGGAAGAACTGCAGATCCGTTATGATCCCATTAAAGCAGCAGAATATGGCATCGAAATTCCAGAATTAATCGCGTTAGTTTCCGCAAGTGATGATATTTCTGGTGGTTTTGTTGATGTTGGCAGACGCCAATATACCTTGCGATATAGCGGTAAATACAGTGTTGATGAGTTATCACAATTAATGCTCGAATCTCGTGGTGGTCGGAATATTCGATTAAGTGATATTGCCACTGTTAAAGTGCGCCGCAATGACAGACAAGGACTGGCAGTACAAAATGGTAACCCTGCATTTTCAATGCGTATAGACAGAGCCAACGGCGCTAATGTCTTAGAAACGTTAAATCGCGTTAAAACAGAAGTTGCATTATTAAATAATGAGTTACTAGCGGATAAAAAATTAGTCATGGTGCAATCTTTTGATGCATCTGTTTTCATTTATCGCGCCATTAATTTAGTGACCAGTAATCTATTTGTTGGCATAGTTTTATCGTTATCGGTTTTATGGTTCTTTATTCGCAGAGCTCGGGCTACGTTAATTATTGCTACGGCTATTCCCGTGAGTTTGTTGAGTACTTTTATCGTATTGGAAATCACTGGGCGTTCACTCAATGTTATCTCATTAGCAGGTTTAGCTTTTGCGGTAGGCATGGTGCTTGATGCCGCCATTGTAGTGCTAGAAAATATTCTACGGATGCGCGATAAAGGCTTAGATGAACATGACAGCGCCGAGCAAGGTGCAGGCCAGGTCTGGGGAGCTCTACTTGCTTCTACTGCGACAACCGTTGCGATATTCCTACCGGTGTTTTTCTTAAAAGATATTGAAGGGCAACTTTTTGGTGATTTAGCCTTAACGATTGCCATTGCTGTGTCGGTATCACTTATCGTTGCGGTAGTGCTGCTACCGGTTTTAGCAAAATACTTTCTTAAACAGCAAAAAGTGAATGATCCGAATAAAAAACTATGGCAGAAAATTACCCATTTTGTGATGAACAGTACCAACAGTCGAGTTAAGCGTTTATCGCTCGCTGCAAGCCTTTTAATATTACCCGTTGTTATCTCTATTGTTGCCATACCAAAACTTGATTATTTACCGCCCGTGAAGCGCGATGCTATTGATGCCAACTTGCAGTTCCCACCGGGGGCAAATGTTAAAACAATTGAGCAGGAAATTATCCAACCCATTGTTGAACGATTGAAGCCTTATATGGATGGCACTAAAGAGCCTGCATTAAAAAACTATTATATTTTTGGTGGGCCATTTGGCGGCAGTTTAGGTGTTAGGGTAAAAGACCAAGACCGCGTCGATGAGTTACTTGAAATTGTTCAAAATGAAATACTTATAGACCTACCTGATACGCGAGCCTTTGCAAGGCAAGGTAACTTATTCGGTGGTTTTGGTGGTGGCAGGCAAGTTCAGGTGCATTTGCAATCAAAAGATACCAAAGCATTACAAGAAATGGCTCGTCAAGGTATTGATTGGATAAAAGAAGCGATTGAAGGGGCGAATGTTAACGCCAATCCTGGTCTTTCAATGTCAGAGCCAGAGATCAACTTAAGCCCGAATGATCGCAATATTTTAGAGCAAGGTTGGAACCGTCGAGATGTAGGTCGTGTGGTGAGAACTTTGGGTGATGGCCTGTATGTTGGTGAGTATTTTAATGGCAGTAAACGATTGAACATGATTTTACGTGCTGATGGTTGGGATGATCCCGATAACTTGGGTGATGTGCCTGTTGTTACAGGAAATGGCAGCGTTACACCGTTATCAAACTTAGTTGATATACAACGTACTGTAGGACCTAGCCGATTAACGCGTATTGATGGACAACGTACCATTAGTTTAAATGTTAATCCACCAAAAGGCTGGTCGCTAGAAGAAACCATCTCAGTATTAAAGTCACAGATAGAGCCAAAATTACGTAATATCATGCCAGATGACGGCAATATTCAATATGGAGGCAGTGCTGATCAGTTAGATAAGGCAATTAGCGTTATGGCGGAGAACTTTGCTTTTGCTTTAGTTATTCTGTTCTTGTTAATGGCTGCTTTATTCAAGTCTATCAAGGATAGTTTACTGGTTGTTATCACCATTCCTTTAGCCACGGTTGGCGGGATTTTAGCACTGCAATTACTCAACCTATCTGTTTTTCAACCACTTGATTTACTGACCATGATTGGTTTTATTATCCTATTGGGATTAGTCGTTAATAACGCTATTTTATTAGTACATCAAACACGTTTAGGGCAACACGATGGCCTTGAACGGACACAGGCGATTGAGCAAGCGTTAACCTTAAGATTGCGACCTATCTTTATGAGTACTGCAACCAGTTTTTTTGGCATGTTACCGCTGTTACTTATGCCAGGAGCCGGCAGCGTTATATATCGTGGTTTAGCTGCTGTCATTGTGGGCGGATTAGCGTTTAGTACCCTATTTACCATAGTATTGCTGCCATGTTTGTTAAGACTATCTAAACACGACTTTTTCTTAAGTCGAAGTAAACAAAATACAGTACAACAACTACCAAACGCTCGCGTTAAAGCGTAATGACTACTCAAGAGATTAAGGAACAAATCATGAATAATTTAATGCTAACCAATGTTGTACCGCCAAAAATGGCACTGCCGAGAAATAAGTCGAATAAAGGTAATCTTCTTAGTTCAGCGCTAATAACGTTTACCTTTATCTCTGCTATTACTTTGCTTAGCTTTAGTCAAGAAGCCAAAGCGGCGGCAACGGAAAAACCGGCACATTTAGTCAGTGTTGAATCCGTTAAAAAAGAGCAGGTAAACCCAAGTATTTGGCTGCCTGCTAATGTTATTAGCCGTAAAAATGCGCCAATCTCCGCTGAGCAAACAGGGCAGTTGTTGTGGATTGAAGATGTAGGTAGTCAAGTTAAAAAAGGCCAGTTGTTAGCACAAATTGATGATCGTCATTTGAAGCTGCAATTGGCTGGTCAACGCGCACAGGTGAAACAACATCAAGCTGATGTGGATTATCTTACTGGTCAGAAAGCACGATTTTTAAAGCTGCGTGAGAAAAACAATTCAGCGTTGAGTGAATTTGAACGAGTTAATAAAGACTTAACTATTGCTATTAACGAAGTTGCGGCATTGAATATCTTAGTTGAACAAACCTTACTTTCCCTAGAGAAAACGGTCATTAGAGCGCCGTTTTCAGGCAATATTAGTCAACGATTTGCTCACGTTGGTGAGTTGATCTCAATCGGCCGACCGTTAGTACAACTTATTGATACGAAAAATCTTGATATTAAAATTGCTGCGCCAATTTCAATTGCGCCATTTTTGCAACGAGGCAGCAAAGTGATGGTTAAGTGGAATCAAACTTTGCTTGAGTTACCAGTGCGCACTTGGAGTCAAGCGGGGGAGCAAGCTTCACGTACTTTTGATGTAAGGCTTGCCGCTGATGGCATAGCAATGTTAGCAGGCACAGCCGTGACTGTTTCTTTACCAAAACAATTGCCAAAAGACGCTATTTTAGTGCCTCGTGATGCCTTAATGCTTAGAGAAAATGAAACTTACGTGTTGACCATAGATGATGACCAACAAGCGCAAAAGGTTGCCGTGCTTGTAGGGCAAGGTGTAAAAAATTGGGTTTCGGTAACGGGCGCTTTATCGGTAAATGATAGTGTGGTTGTTCGAGGGGGAGAGCGTTTACAAAGTGGCGAAAAAGTGAGATTTATTGAAAATAAAAAAGAGGGATTGGTGGCAAATGTAAATTAGCTGGCTTACTTATTTAGTTTTGCTTACAAGGTTGGATAGAGCCTTGTAAGCTCAGCCGACTCGTGTGGCCACTTGTCGGCTTTTTTGTTGCTATTTTTTACCTACTTCTTACCTAGTAAAGTAAATATTTTTTTGGCGATATCGGTATTATCTATTTGCCCGTTAAATTGTTCACTGCCTTTACCAAAGGCATATACCGGTACATCTATTGCGGTATGCGTACCCGAAGCACTAATTGAACCCCAGCCAGTGTTTGTTTGTATGTCTATTATTTTTTTAATGGCTATCAGAATTTGCCCTTCAGCTTTAGGTGCCCATTTTGCATATTTTTGTGCTGCTGATAACTGTTGGTATTGTTCTAATATTTTAATACCTTCTTGTTTTGACTGTAATAACAAAGTCATATCTTCAGCAGATATTTCAAAATTTAACATTTTATTGACCTGCGCTAGAGTGAGATTATTGTTAGCAAAGGTTTTAGCAAACTTTTCAGGAGAGAGCGTGAGTGTTCTTAATATCTCGGGTTGCCATAAATATTTACTGTGAATATCTTTATTAGATTTAGCTGTTTTTCTGCCAATACTGAGGCCCCCAGTACTGTGATCTGCTGTGAGAACAACTAAAGTATCTGGGTTTTTAGCGACATACTCTTCTAGAAAAGCAATTGTTTTTGCTAGGTCATCCATTTCAGCCATAGCTGCGCCAATATCTCGCCCGTGTCCACCCCAATCAATTTGACTGGCTTCAACCA
>ERZ1027231.86-NODE-86-length-59867-cov-54.219070_pt1 | contig 59867 bp, 51 predicted proteins | sample MGYA00520866_ERZ1027231 | MGnify/ENA primary metagenome ERZ1027231 (study PRJEB33311, sample SAMEA4378411) | marine metagenome | biome: Marine biome; feature: Fjord; material: Water | collected 2014-07-20T08:00:00Z/2014-07-... | depth 75 m ...
AACAACATTAATGTGAGTGCTCACACAAATTGCATGATAACTAATTGTTAAAGAAGAGCTTCTTAAAGAATTAAGAAGTAGATGAGAATCGCATTCGTCCTTCACCTGAGCTACATAAAGTAGCTTTGCTCGTTGCTACAGCCCCGAACTGGATGCGTATGATACGCTCCAAAATCCTGATGTCAACGTTTAATTCAATTAAATCTAAAATTTTATTTCTAATTAAAAGTTAAACATTAACCTAATTAAGCAACCTTCTATAAAGGCAGTAATTAACTCATCAGATTGTCCAGTTGGTTAAGGTTTTCTTTACCCCCTTGGAACTGGAGCGCATTGTAGAGAGTTTTTAGTTTTGATCAAGTGTTTTTTAAAGCAATCATCAAGTTTTTGTTTGATCGATTAATTATCAAGCAAAAGATTCACTAAAGAGTGATATTAGTTAATGAAAGTGAGTAAATCCACATTATTGTCCTAAAAAAATACTACATACAAAGACCACCATCTATTTCTATGACGCGACCGGTAAAAAATTCATTTTCGAAGATGTATTTGGCAGTGTGGGCAATCTCTTCTGCTTCACCTAAACGTCCAACTGGTTTCATTTTCTCCAATCTATCACGCATCTCTGGTTTCATTGCATCTGTCATAGCAGTGCGTATAACGCCAGGTGCAATAGCACCAACACGAATGCTATGACGACCAAGTTCCCTTGCCCATGTTGTTGTCATTGCAACAACGCCGGCTTTTGCTGCGGCATAGTTGGTTTGTCCTATATTACCGCCACGGGCAATTGAGGACATATTAATAATAACGCCTTGTTTCCCGCCTTCAATCATATGTACAGCGGCTTCCCTACCGCATAAAAAGACCCCTGTTAAATTTACATCTATGACTGATTGGAAGTCTTGTAAAGACATCTTCTTACTCACAACGCCATCTTTTGCCTTAACAAACATGCCATCGCGTAATATGCCAGCATTATTAACTAAACCATCGATACCGTTGAAATCTTCATTAATTTGCTTAAATGTTTTTTCAACTTCCTCTTCTTCACTAACATTCGAAAGGTAGTAATCGACTTTAATTCCTTTAACGCCAACAGAAATTACTTGCTCAATGCTTTCTTGTAATTGTTTTTCATTTAAATCGATCAGCGCGATATTTGCACCCGATTTTGCGAAGTTAATAGCCATAGTTAAACCTAAACCTTGACCACCACCTGTAATGACAATTGTTTTATCTTTTAATTTCATTGTTCTCTACTTACTGTTTGTTAAATATATTAAAGATGCAGGAAAGATCTTTTCAATATGCCTTTTCATTGCATGCTCACCCTATAAATTTATACCGAAACCCTCATTGATGTATTAGTTTCAATGGCATAAGGTTTTTTATTGCTAGAATAGAGCCATTAGACACTAAGTCAGGAGCTGCTCTTTCAAAGTAACTTCGAATTATTCTAATATCTAGAAAATCATATAAAAATACATAAAGAATTAGAGTTGAAGGTTTTTAAGATAATTTAGCGAGAGGATGCTCAGCTTTTGACCAAGACGATTCAAAAAACCAATTAAGCACCTTAGTATCGATCACTTCAACTGATGAATAGCGCCATTTAGGACATTTATCTCTATCGATTAATAAAGCCCTCACACCTTCTGAAAATTCACCAAAGTATCCACATTTAACCGCTAAATCAAGTTCCATACGAAAACAATCAGCCAAAGACATGCCTTTAGCTTTATTTAACTGCGTGAAGGCAAGTTGTGCGCTTAAAGGACTGCCGTTTTTCAATGATTTCTGTGCGCGGACCAGCCACTTATCTTCTGTATCAATAGTTAAGATCGCAGCCAAAATTTGTATTAATTCTTCTTTTTCTACAAACGTATTTATTAAAGGCTGATGGTCTCTTAACGGTGATGCCGGTATCTTGTTCGCAGATTTCTGTTCAAACTCTTTTAACAATTGTGACGTTTTATCATGATTTAAAGGGATTGTTTCTCCCCAATTAATCATTTTAAGTTCACTAAGTAACTTATCTTTGTGTTGTTGCTCAACAAAATAATCCGCAAGTTGACAGTACTTGGCATCCGCAGCATTAATAGATGCGCCGGTTAACGCTAAAAACAATCCACAACCTGACGGCATTTTATTTAGAAAATAACTTGCACCTACATCAGGGAACAAACCAATACTTATTTCTGGCATGGCTATACGCGAGCTTTCGGTGACAACACGATGACTTGCACCAACAAGCATACCTAACCCCCCTCCCATAACAATACCACTGCCCCAAACAATAAAAGGCTTGTTAAATGTGTGAATTAAAAAATCTAATTGATATTCTTGGGTAAAGTAATCTTCGATTTCTGGCGCGAATTTATTATCTTCTTTTAGTTTATCCGCAATGTTTCCCGTGCTGGCATTATTCGTCATAGCACTATTTTTCATCGCACTGTATAGATGTACGATATCTCCGCCAGCACAAAATGCTTTATCACCTTCACCTTGCAAAAATACTGCAGCGATATCTTGCTGTTGCTGCCAAGTCACTAATGTTGGATAAAGTAGTGCTACCATATCACTACTTAGCGCATTTAGTGATTTAGGTGAATTAAGGGTAATTAGCCCAATTTTTTTACCATTATCACAATCAACTTCTTGAAAAATAACTACATCAGTCATAATTTCCCCGTATTGAATTCTATTTAATTTCAAAATATCCACACTCTTAAGTAGTCAAACAGACTTATCCCTATTTAGAATCACTTGTTAACTTTCTTTTTAGTCAATCAAGATTAGCGGTATTTACGATTATTTTGCAGTTTTAACAACCATCCGGCGACACTTAAATAAACAACCTTATCAACAGTTTATAGCACAACAAAACATCTAACCATCACTATTTATGGCTGTGCAATATTAAATTATCAGCTTCGAATTAACGAAAAAAGTACTCATTGACGTTAATCAATGAGTACTTTTGATACTTAAATTAAGCAATTAAGTGAGTAAGATGAATAACTACAGCATTTCTAGTGCGATTGCAGTCGCTTCACCACCGCCAATACAAAGAGAAGCTACACCTTTAGACAAACCTTTATTTTTCAATGCGTGGATTAATGTCACCATAATACGCGCGCCACTAGCACCTAATGGATGACCTAAGGCACATGCACCACCATTTACATTAACTTTGTTAATATCTAATGACAGGTTTTTAACTGCTAGCATAGTTACCATGGCAAACGCTTCGTTGATTTCAAATAAATCGACATCAGAAGTTGTCCAACCGGCTTTATCTAGCAATTTATTCATCGCGCCTACTGGTGCTACAGTAAACTCTGCTGGTGCTTGCGCGTGTGTCGCATGAGCAACAACTTTACAAAGAGGTGATAAACCACGTTTTTCAGCTTCTGATAATTTCATCATCACAAGCGCTGCTGCGCCGTCTGAAATTGAACTTGAGTTAGCTGCGGTGATCGTGCCGTCTTTCTTAAAGGCTGCACGTAACGATGGTATTTTGTCTGGACGGGCATTACCTGGTTGTTCATCGGTATCAATAACGGTTTCTTTGCGACGATTCACTACAGTAATAGGAGCAATTTCACTTTTAAAAGCACCTGATTCAATCGCTTGGTTTGCACGACTCAATGAACGGATAGCAAATTCATCCATTGCTTCGCGAGAAAAGTCAGCTTCATCGGCAGTATCTTGAGCAAAACAGCCCATAGAAATACCGTCATACGCATTTTCCAAACCGTCTTGCATCATATGATCTATAACTTGACCATGCCCCATACGTAAACCGGTTCTAACTTTTGGCAAGATATAAGGCGCGTTACTCATACTTTCCATACCGCCAGCAATAGCAACATCAATAGAGCCAGCAAGTAAAGCATCATGTGCTTGCATCGCCGCTTTCATGCCTGAGCCACATACTTTATTGATTGTGGTACACACTGTTGATAAAGATAAATCAGCAGCTATGGCCGCCTGCCTTGCAGGTGCCTGTTTTAAACCTGCTGGCAAAACACAACCCATAATGAGTTCATCAACTTGATCGCTGGCTAAATCAGCTTCGTGTATGGCAGCTTTTATTGCGGTAGCACCTAATTCAGGTGTCGTTACCGGCGACAAACAACCACCAAAACCACCCATAGGTGTTCTAACAGCGGAAACAATAACAATAGGATCTGATAATGACATTGAACTCTCCAGTTTCTAAATGATAAAAAGTTTAAATAAATTCGAAAAAATTGATAGCTTAGCCTAACCTAACACTTAAGTTTACGTCAACGTAACTTTAGTAGTAGCTTTAGCTAATACCGATCAGATTCGAGCAAGTCGGTTAATAGTAAAAAAGTTATCAATTGTTTTTATGGAATATAGATTAATCCTTAAAAAGATAAAAATTAAAATCGCTCAAAACTTACCCTTTACGTTAACGTAAACTTATTATAAGATAAATCAATAAATAGTTTTCAAAATGAGAAACACGAGTAAACAAATGACCCAAAACATTAGCCAAGCTAAATATTCTATTAGCGACTTATCAAAAGAATTTGATATCACTACACGCAGCATTCGTTTTTATGAAGATCAAGGGCTAATCTTTCCTGCGCGTAAAGGGCAAACAAGAATTTACAATCAAAGAGATAAAGTGCGTTTGAAGTTAATTCTTCGTGGTAAACGACTTGGTTTTTCACTAGCAGAAACTGGCCGCTTGTTTGAGCTATATGATGTTGATAAAACCAGTGCAACACAGTTAAATACCATAATGACTTTAATTAACAACAAGAAAAACGATTTAAAGCAACAACTTGAAGATATAAATGCGATTTTAATTGAACTGAATGATTTAGAGGATAATTGTAAAAGCACCCTCAAAACACTCGAAAATACTTAATCGCAACAAACAGTTTGTAAAAAATATAACTATAACTAAACCCATTCAATCGTTACTAACTCAGCACTGCCAAACGGGGATGAGTTTCACTAAAAGGATAAAGCATGATTTCAAAATTCAGCTCACTTAACTATAACTTAGGCGAAACCGTGGATATGATCCGCGAGACTGTTAACGCTTTCGCCCGTGATGAAATTGCACCGCGTGCAGAACAAATAGATATTGATAATGAATTCCCTGCTGATCTATGGAAAAAATTTGGCGACATGGGTCTTTTAGGTATGACCGTTGAAGAAGAATATGGCGGTTCAGGTTTAGGTTACTTAGAACATATTGTTGCTATGCAAGAAATTAGCAGAGCTTCAGCCTCTGTCGGTTTAAGTTATGGCGCGATGTCAAACTTATGTCTAAACCAACTACGTAAAAACGGCTCACATGAGCAAAAGTTAAAATATTTGCCAAAACTTTGTACTGGTGAACATGTTGGTGCACTTGCGATGAGTGAGCCAAATGCCGGCTCAGATGTGGTAAGCATGAAGCTTCGCGCCGATAAAAAAGGTGATAAGTATATTCTTAACGGTAATAAAATGTGGATCACCAATGGTCCAGATGCTGATGTTTATGTCATTTATGCTAAAACAGATACCAGTGCAGGCTCAAAAGGTATTACGGCTTTTATTGTTGAGCGTGATTACCCTGGTTTTTCTCGCCATCAGAAACTAGACAAATTAGGCATGCGTGGTTCAAATACTTGTGAGTTAGTTTTTCAAGACTGTGAAGTACCCGCTGAAAATATTTTAGGTACAGAAGGAAAAGGCGTTCGTGTATTAATGTCAGGCTTAGATTACGAGCGTGTCGTTTTATCAGGTGGTTCTCTAGGCATCATGGATGCTTGCATGGATTTAGTTGTACCTTATATACATGACAGAAAACAATTTGGTCAATCCATTGGTGAATTTCAATTAGTACAAGGCAAAGTAGCCGATATGTACACGCAAATGAATGCTGCTAAATCTTACGCTTATATGGTTGCCCAAGCCTGTGATCGTGGCGAAACCACACGAAAAGATTCCGCCGCTGTAATTCTTTATGCCGCTGAATTAGCAACTAAAATGGCTCTTGATACTATTCAATTACTTGGTGGTAATGGTTATATCAATGAATTCCCAGCTGGTCGTTTGTTACGTGATGCTAAGTTGTATGAAATAGGTGCAGGTACGTCTGAAATTCGTCGTATGTTAATTGGCCGTGAATTATTCAACGAATCTAACTAGTCATTCATATGGTTGCTGTACCGCCTAATTAATTAGTCAAAAGTACTCATTGATAACTTTTTTGAAAGTTATCAACTCCATGCTTTTACTTTTAATTAAACCGTACAGCTTAAAGTTGAGTCACTACTACTTCAGTGACAAAAAAGTAACTTCTGTAATAAGTAATTAAACAAATATTGAGTTAACCAGTAATTGTTTAATTTGCAACGGTTTAATTCAAATACAAGATAAAAAAGCAGAGTTGACGTTAGTCAATAAGCATTTTTAAACGCAGTAGTTGAGTTAAAGCGCAATAAAATAAATGATTACTATCAAATAAAAGGCTCTCTCCCGTGGCAAAAATAATAAGTAAGATAAACACTCGCAGCCAAGATTTCCTAGACAACGCTGCACATATGCAAACTCAAGTTGATGATTTACGAGAAAAGCTCAGTGAAATCAAACTTGGTGGTGGCGAACGATCTCGTGAGCGACACGTCGGGCGTGGTAAATTATTACCGCGAGACAGGGTCAATGCCTTACTTGACGATGGTTCAGCATTTTTAGAGTTTTCTCAGCTTGCTGCCTATAAAGTTTACGAGGATAACGTACCTAGTGCCGGTATTATCACAGGTATAGGCCGAGTATCTGGACAAGAGTGTGTTATCGTTGCCAATGATGCCACGGTTAAAGGTGGAACTTATTATCCACTTACTGTTAAAAAACATCTTAGAGCGCAATCTATTGCGCAAGAGAACAACTTACCTTGTATCTATTTAGTTGACTCTGGTGGCGCAAACTTACCAAATCAAGACGATGTTTTTCCAGATAAAGAACATTTTGGCCGAATATTTTTTAACCAAGCAAATATGTCAGCCAGCAACATTCCTCAAGTAGCGGTTGTTATGGGCTCGTGTACTGCGGGTGGCGCATATGTTCCTGCAATGGCTGATGAGTCAATTATTGTTAAAGAGCAAGGTACCATATTCTTAGCCGGTCCTCCTTTAGTTAAAGCCGCTACAGGTGAAGTTGTTAGTGCAGAAGATCTCGGGGGTGCAGATGTACATTGTCGTACTTCAGGTGTTACCGATCACTATGCACAAAACGATAATCATGCACTTGAAATTGCACGTTCTGCTGTTAAAAACTTAAACCGAGTAAAACCGGTAACTATAGATTTCCAAGAAGTTGTTGAGCCTGCATATCCAAGTGATGATATCTACGGCATTATCCCTAAAGATACTCGTCAACCATTTGACGTACGTGAGATTATTGCACGTATTGTTGATGGCAGTGACTTTAATGAGTTCAAAGCACTTTATGGCAATACATTAGTTTGCGGATTTGCCAATATTTTTGGCTACCCTGTTGGTATTGTTGCCAATAATGGTGTGTTATTTGGTGAGTCAGCTGAAAAAGGCGCTCACTTTATTCAACTCTGTGCGCAGCGAAAAATTCCCTTAGTATTTCTACAAAACATCACCGGATTCATGGTTGGTAAACAATACGAATCAGGCGGTATAGCAAAACATGGTGCCAAAATGGTTACGGCCGTTGCTACGGCACAAGTGCCTAAGTTCACCATTTTAATTGGTGGCAGCTTTGGCGCAGGAAATTATGGCATGTGTGGTCGTGCCTATGACCCTCGTTTTTTATTCATGTGGCCAAATTCACGCATATCCGTGATGGGTGGCGAACAAGCTGCAGGCGTTATGGCGCAAGTGACACGTGATAAAAAAGAGAAACTAGGTGAAAGTTGGAGCGAAGCCGACGAACAAAAGTTTAAGCAACCAATCATCGATAACTACGAACACCAAGGTCATCCTTATTACGCCTCAGCGCGTTTATGGGATGATGGCATTATCGATCCTGCTGATACTAGACAAGTATTAGGTTTAGCTATTTCAGCTTCATTAAACAAAACAATTGAAGAAACCAAATTTGGCATCTTCCGTATGTAACCGAATAGAACAAGGGTAAAGCGTACTTATTATGAATACCAATAACGACACGGTTTTGTTAGAAGTTGATGAGCAAGGTATTGCCACCGTTACTTTGAACAATCCTGAAAAACACAATGCATTTGATGATGGCATCATTAAACAATTAACTGATATTTTCAATGATATTAGTAATCGAGATGATGTCAGCATTATGATTTTAGCTTCAAATGGCAAAAGCTTTAGTGCTGGTGCTGACTTAGGTTGGATGAAGCGTATGGCTAGTTACTCCTATGAAGATAACTTGAAGGATGCCAACGCCTTAGCGAAAATGTTAAAAACATTAAACTTTATGCCGCAAACGACCATAGCCAAAATTCAAGGTGCTGCTTTTGGTGGCGCTGTTGGTTTAGCTAGCTGTTGCGATATTGTTATCGCGAGCACGAAAGCCAGTTTTTGTCTTAGTGAAGTCAAATTGGGCTTAATACCTGCAACTATCAGCCCTTACGTTGTTGATGCTATCGGTTTAAAAGCCAGTCGCCGTTACTTTCAAACGGCCGAACGTTTCTTTAGCGATAAAGCACAGTTACTTGGTTTGGTGGATGAAGTAGTAGCACCCGAACTATTAGCTGATGAGGTCAATAGTATGGTCGCCAAGTTATTAGCAAATGGTAGTCAAGCAAGACGACAAGCGAAAAAACTAAGCCAAGATGTCGCTTTTCAAACCATTGACGATAACTTACTCAAAGACACCAGTGAGCGTATAGCAGCTATTCGCGTATCAACTGAAGGACAAGAAGGTTTAACCGCTTTTTTTGAGAAACGAACGCCTAATTGGTAAAAATAAGCGTCAAATCTTCAGTTGCTCCGTGATATTAAGTGATACTAAAAGAATAAAAGGATATACAAATGTTCAGTAAAATTTTAATTGCCAACCGTGGTGAAATTGCCTGCCGTATTATCAAAACAGCCAAAAAAATGGGTGTATTAACCGTTGCCGTTTATTCAGATGCCGACAAAGACGCTTTGCATGTACATATGGCCGATGAAGCCGTTTACATTGGTCCTTCGCCATCACGCGAAAGCTATTTATTAGGTGATAAAGTTATTGCCGCTGCCAAACAAACAGGCGCTCAAGCGATCCATCCTGGTTATGGTTTTTTATCTGAAAATGCTAGCTTTTGTCGTAACTGTGCCGCTGAAAACATTACCTTTATTGGACCACCTGTTGCCGCTATTGAAGCGATGGGCTCAAAATCTGCCGCTAAAAACATTATGGAAGAAGCCGATGTACCATTAGTGCCCGGTTACCATGGTGATGATCAATCACGCGATATCATCAAAAAAGCTGCTGACGACATGGGTTATCCGGTACTTTTAAAAGCTACAGCTGGTGGTGGCGGTAAAGGCATGCGCCAAGTTTGGCGTGAAGATGAATTCGATGAAGGTTTTGCAGCCGCAAAACGTGAAGCGATGTCATCATTTGGTGACGACACCATGTTAGTTGAAAAGTACTTAACGCAGCCTCGACATGTTGAAATTCAAGTGTTTTGTGATAATCACGACAATGCTGTTTATTTATTTGAGCGTGACTGTTCAGTACAGCGTCGCCATCAAAAAGTCATTGAAGAAGCCCCTGCATTTAGCATGAGCGAAGAGTTACGCGCTCAAATGGGTGAGTCTGCCATCAAATCAGCCCAAGCTATTGGCTATCAAGGTGCTGGTACCGTAGAGTTTTTACTTGATATTGACGGATCGTTCTATTTCATGGAAATGAACACCCGCTTACAAGTTGAACATCCCGTTACTGAAATGATCAGCGGACAAGATTTAGTTGAATGGCAATTACGTGTAGCCGCGGGTGAATACCTTCCTAAAACACAAGAGCAACTTGTACTTAATGGTCATGCTTTCGAAGCACGTATTTATGCAGAAGATGCAAACAACGACTTCTTGCCAGCAACAGGAAAATTGAGCTTATTAAAGACACCGCTTGAGAGCGAACATGTTCGTATAGATACGGGGGTTCGTCAAGGTGATGACGTTAGTGTTTATTACGATCCAATGATTGCTAAATTAATTGTCTGGGATGAGAGTCGCGAAAAAGCATTGCAACGCTTGGCAAAAGCATTAAGTGAGTATCGTATTAATGGCGTAACAACTAACATTGATTTTCTCTACAACTTAGCAACATCAGCACCTTTTCAAACCGCTGATATTGATACCGGTTTTATTGAAAAAAATCATGATTTAATTTTTCACAATGATGAAAAACCACTGGTCAATGAGCTACCTATTGCCGCATTATTTCTTGTTCTATCTAAAGAAAACAAGGCAAAGCAGCAGTCACAGCAAAGTAATGACCCTTACTCTCCTTGGTATACTGCTAATGCATGGCGTCTAAATGAAGCTAATTTACATACACTAGTATTGGCACACAATGATACAGAGTACACAGTAACGGTTGAACAAAAACGTCAAGGTAATGATGCCTACTATTCAATAAACGTAAATGGTGAAAAATTTGATTGCCAAGGTGAGATATTAACGACACCGCATAATGATGACACTATTGTAGCGACGATTAACGGACACCGTAGTCAAACGACCTTTAATCACTTCGAAAATAACATTAGTCTATACAGAGCTAATGGGGTATTTAACTTTACTCATATTCAGCCAGACTGTGGTCAACATAATGAAGATGATAGTCAGGGTGGTTTAGCTGCGCCAATGAATGGCACAATGGTGAGTGTTTTAGTTAAATCTGGCGAACAGGTGAGTAAAGACCAACCGTTATTAATCATGGAAGCAATGAAGATGGAACATACTATCAAAGCGCCGGCAAACGGCACTATTGATGAGATATTTTTCCAAGTTGGCGACATGGTCGATGGTGGTGCTGAGTTATTAGCATTCTCAGAGCAAGAAAATAGCAGTGAAGGATCGAAGTAATCATGTTACCAAGCAAATTACCACAACAAGTAAAAATTGTTGAAGTGGGCCCTAGAGACGGTTTACAAAATGAAGCTATCCCAGTTAGTGCTAGTGATAAAATTCAGCTGATAGAAAAACTCGGCGATGCTGGCATCAGCTATATTGAAAGTGGCAGCTTTGTTTCACCTAAATGGGTGCCACAAATGGCAACATCTACAGAAGTATTTGAAAAGCTTGCTCGCAATAAGGCTGTAACCTATGCAGCTTTAACGCCTAACATGCGTGGTTTTGAAGCCGCATTGGCTGTTAATGCTGATGAAGTTGCTATCTTTGGTGCGGCTTCTGAAAGCTTTAGCCAAAAAAATATAAACTGCTCTATTGAAGAAAGTCTAGAGCGCTTCGCACCTATTATGGCAGCCGCTAATAAAGCAAATATCAAAGTTCGTGGTTATGTATCTTGTGTACTCGGCTGTCCTTATGAAGGTGATATAGATCCAGAGCAAGTCGCATTAGTCGCAGAAAAACTCTTTGCTATGGGTTGTTATGAAATCTCATTAGGTGACACCGTAGGTGTTGGTAATCCAGCAAGCGTAACAAAGATGATACAAGCCGTTAGTGCCCGTGTACCAACAGATAAACTAGCGGTACACTTTCATGATACCTATGGGCAAGCGTTAACCAATATTTACGCTGCATTGCAATTGGGTGTCAAGGTAGTCGATAGTGCTATTGCAGGTTTAGGCGGGTGTCCTTATGCTAAAGGCGCATCAGGTAATGTTGCCACTGAAGATGTCGTATATATGCTTAACGGTTTAAGTATAAATACTGATATCGATTTCAGAAAATTACTGGAAGCAGGTTGGTTCATTAGTGATAAATTAGGTAAAGCACCTATTTCTAAAGTATCTAATGCTTATTTAGCACAAGCAAAAGTTTCAGAAGAATAGTAATTTCTTCGCATGGAGAGAATGAGGTGATAGCAAGTTAATAGAAGGACTAATTATATTATTACGTCTTTCTCTCTGTTAAATTTTTTATAAAATATCAAACCAAATGAGGAGAATAAAATGGCAGGATTTGACAAAGTAGTGTCAAGCTATGAGGAAGCCATGGCTGGACTAACAGATAACATGACCGTTATCGCAGGTGGTTTTGGTTTATGTGGTATCCCTGAAAACTTGATCAGTGAAATCAAACGCAAAGGTACCAAAGGTTTAACCTTAGTTTCTAATAATTGTGGTGTCGATGATTTTGGTTTAGGTGTTCTATTGGCTGATCGCCAAATAAAGAAAATTGTTGCTTCATATGTTGGTGAAAATGCTGAATTTGAACGTCAAATGATGGCTGGAGAATTAGAAGTAGAATTAACACCACAGGGCACGCTTGCAGAAAAAATGCGCGCTGGCGGTGCTGGTATCCCAGCTTTCTACACTGCTACAGGTGTTGGTACACCAGTAGCTGAAGGCAAAGACGAACGAACATTTAATGGTCGTGAGTATATTTTAGAAGAAGCAATTACTGGTGACTTCGCTATTGTTAAAGCGTGGAAAGCAGATAGATATGGTAATTTAGTATTTAGAAAGACAGCTCGAAACTTTAACCCGATGGCAGCAACTGCGGGTAAAATAACGGTCGTTGAAGTAGAAGAAATAGTTGAAGTGGGTGAGTTAGATCCAGACCAAATTCATACACCAGGTATTTATGTTGATCGCCTTATACTGGGCACTTTCGAAAAACGAATAGAACAACGTACTGTTCGTGCATCTTCAGCACAAGGAGCAAAATAATGGCATTATCAAGAGAACAAATAGCTCAACGTGTTGCGCAAGAGTTAAAAGACGGTTACTACGTTAATTTGGGTATAGGTATCCCTACCCTAGTTGCAAACTATGTTCCGCAAGACATTGAAGTGATGTTGCAATCAGAAAATGGTTTACTTGGAATGGGACAATTTCCAACTGAAGAAGACATTGATGCCGATCTCATTAATGCTGGCAAACAAACTGTCACTATGGCAACTGGCGCATCTGTCTTTGACTCTGCCGAGTCATTTGCCATGATACGAGGCGGTCATGTAGATTTAACCGTGCTTGGTGCATTTGAAGTGGACGTAAGCGGTAATATTGCGTCTTATATGATCCCAGGAAAATTAATCAAAGGCATGGGCGGCGCTATGGATTTAGTCGCTGGCGCAGATAATATTATTGTCACTATGACGCATGCTTCGAAGCATGGCGTATCAAAGTTACTTAACAGCTGCTCATTACCGTTAACTGGTAAAGGTTGCATTAAAAAAGTATTAACTGATTTAGCTTTTATTGAAATTAAAGAGGGTAAATTTCATTTACTAGAACGCGCTCCGGGTGTTTCAGTAGAAGAAATAATTAAGTTAACTGAAGGTGAACTTGTTGTGGCGGGTGATATTCCTGAGATGAAAGTTTAGAAAAAAACATTATTTTTTTTCAATTTATTTATGAAGCTATAATTTAGTACATTAGTTGCAACTTACTACTACTTTAGTTGCAATTAGACTGATATTTAGCGATACTTATTTTTGACAAAGAAAAGGCAAGGCACGCGAAAACGTGTTACGCAAAACCACCGGTCTAAGGATAAAGTTTAATTATTTGAACTTTATCTATGACAGCGGAGTCACCTCGTTAATAGGTACATCCCGTGGTTTTTTCTTTTATTAACTCCATTATTAAGGTTTATAAAATGAAAAAATTATTAATAGCTTCAACCATCACAGCTTTAACATTAACCTCTGCACTAACGACACCAAAGGCACAAGCTGCTGACATTGCGACAAGCATATGTGAGTACGTGGCAGCCGATGACAAGAAACGCATGCGTTCATTTTTAAAGACTAATAAACTAAAAATTCGTCGTATTTTCGACAATATTCAGTGTAATGGTAAGAACTTATTAGAGTTTGCATCAACTTCAGGCTCAGTTAAAACTGGTTCTTTGATGATTTCAAAATTACCAAAGAAAGTAGTTTCGGCTAACCTAGCTGTTCTTCAAACTGGATCGCAACCATTGATAGATGCTGCCAACGCCCGCGTTAGCAGTTAAAATTATTTAAAGTAGACCTTAATACCTTTTAGCAATGAAAATGGATGAGTAAAAGCAATACTATTTAATAATTCTATGTCATTTTAAAAAAGCCAGCTTTGCTGGTTTTTTTTTGTCTAAAACAAAGTAAATTTATTGGTAATTATGAATTAACTTGCTAGCGAAGTAACTTAAAAGCACATACACTTAAGTCATTGACCTTGATTAATAAATAGCACAGTTCGCACTATTAAAAATAAAAATATTATTAGTTATGACACTAAAAAAAAATTACTTAAATAGTAAAAATGCTCTAGTACTAACCGGTGGTGGCGCTCGCGCAGCCTATCAAGTTGGTGTTTTGTCAGCCATCTCTAAATTTATCCCTAGAAATCATGGCATTCCATTTTCAATCCTGTCCGGCACTTCTGCTGGTGCTATCAATACTACCTCATTAGCTTGTTATGCATCATGCTTTCAATTAGGAGTGAAAAAATTAGAGTGGGCTTGGAAAAATTTCAATATATCAAGTATCTATCATAGTGACCCAGTCAACGTATTTAGTCATATAAGCCAAGGTATGTTAGCAAGTTTTCAAGCTGACTATGCAAACAAAAGCCCTCGTAGTTTACTCAACAATGCCCCACTTCGAGTACTTCTAAATCAGATTCTCGACTTTAATCGTATTGATAACAATATAGCCCGTGGCTACTTATCTGCGGTATCCATTACAGCATCAAGTTATAGTAATGGTGATTCCATTAGTTTTTATCAATCTGATGGTTTAGCACAGCCTTGGTCACGTGTTAAAAGACGTGGTGAGCTTTGCCAATTAAACACTGAACACTTAATGGCCTCTGCCGCCATTCCCATGGTTTTTCCTTCAGTGAAAATTAAAAATCAACATTTTGGTGATGGTTCAGTGCATCAGCTCTCCCCTTTGAGTCCAGCAATTCATTTAGGCGCCAAAAAAATATTTGTCATCGGTGTAGATCAACCCAAAGAGTCGATACAGACACGGGATAATATGCCCCACCCACCAAGTTCAGCAACGATTGCGGGGCATCTGCTTGATTCCATATTTTCTGATACTATGCATAGCGACCTCGAGCGTATGGCACGAATAAACGACACGCTTAAATTAATCTCAGCTCAAAATAGAAAAGAAAACGAAGGATTACAGCACATAGACAGTTTTGTAATTAATCCCAGTCATGATTTTAACGAAATTGCAGCACAGTATTATTACGATTTACCATTAACTTTACGTTTACTGTTACGTAGCGCCGGCATAGGGAATGATTCTGAATCGAGTATTATTAGCTACATATTATTCGAAAAGAATTTTTGTGGTGAATTAATCAAGTTAGGTTTTGCTGATGCAATGGAGCAAGAACAAGCTATTAGAAAATTTCTTGATATTTGATCATCCAGAGGAGAAATTATAGCGTCAAACGTTGCTATTTCTTTGAGGCATCATCTTAAGAGCAATCCACACATATTCCAGTGAATTGCTCATACTTACCTTGTTTTTTCTAACAGAAAGTAAAGATCACAGGTTAAAGTAGTTAATACATTACTTACCTTCTTGTAAATAATGCTCTGCCTTTTCAACTCCTCTAGGTTTTCCGCGAATAATCAGTGTATCTTGAGATTGTAAAAGTGTATTTTGCTCTGGTGATTCACATTCAATCTCACCTCGACGTAAAGCAATAACATTTACTTTCATTTTTCCAAGATTTAATGAGTCAATACTTTTACCACAGCCAAAAGAATCATCATTAATTAGAATAGCGTGAGCAAATTCAATTCTATCAATAGCTTGTGGGCTCATATCAGTGTGTTCCCCCTGAAAAAAGCCATGCAAGTGGTTGTAATGATTTTTACGCTCTTTTTGTACTCTTCGCATAATGCGTGAAAACGGTACTCCTGTTAGTGATAGCACTTGAGACACTAACATTAGACTGCCTTCTAAGCTTTCCGGCACAACCTCATTCGCCCCAGCTGCTTGTAAAGTATTCAGTTGGTCATCATTACGGGTTCTTACCAAAATAGGCACATCTTCATTCATACTTCTAACTTTTTGAATCACCTCAAGTGATTGTTTGTCATTACCAAAAGCAATAACAACCAACTTAGCTTTTGATAAATGCGCAGCATTAAGCACTTCAGTTTGTCTAGATGAACCAAAAAGTACTTTCTCACCTGCTTCTCTCGCTTTTTGAGTTCTAAGTGGGTCAACATCAATGGCGACGAAATCAATTTCATCTTGTTTTAAAAACCGGCTGACGGTTTGGCCAACACGGCCAAAACCACAAATAACCACATGATTTTCTAATACTTTGTTTTCAGGTAATTGTGATAATTCGAGAGATTCAGCTGACTTTTCTTGACTCAAAAATAGCGCCCAAGATCTGGCGTTATTGATCATAAATGGCGTAATTGCCATGCTAATAACCCCTGCGCCCAACAACATAGAAGCAACATCTAGTGGCAATATTTGGCTTTGATTAGCTAAGGCTATTAGAACAAAGCCGAACTCCCCCATTTGCGCTAACATGAAACCAGATGCCCACGCATCTTTACTGGCTTCTCCTGCTTTAACCGCCAAGGTTTTAATTACAATAATTTTGACTAACATAAAGCAGAGCATTAACCCTAAGAGGCTAAATGGTGATGAAATTAACAAACTCAAATCGAGCTTCATGCCGACAGTAATGAAAAACAAACCTAGCAAAATATCCCTGTATGGCCTAATATCGGCTTCAAGTTGATGCTTATATTCACTCTCACTCAACATCATACCCGCAAGAAAAGCACCTAGCGCCATTGATAGACCAAACCATTGAGTGAAAGCGGCAGCTAATAAAGTCACTAACAACGTTGTTAAAACAAAGAGTTCATCTGTTCGTACTTGCGCAATAATATTAAATATTTTGGGTAGTAACCACTTACCAATCAACAACAATAATGCGACAACCACAACGCCTTTCACCATAGCCAGCATTAACGCCCACGCCATAGAAGATTGACTATCCATAGCCAACATAGGAATAATGATTAATAACGGAACAACAGCTACATCTTGAAAGAGTAAAATAGCGACTGATATCTGCCCTGATTTTCGTTTCATGGCCCCCGTTTCACTTAACTGCCTAATAACAATAGCGGTAGAAGACAATGCGAGTATGCTACCAACGACAAAAGCCTCTGAAAAGCCTAAACCAAAAAACAGCCCGGCAATTACAAAGACAAGCAGCGAGATGCCCACTTGTAAACTACCAACTGAAACCACTAAGTGGCGCATAGCCATCAATCGTGGTAATGAGAATTCAAGTCCCAAGGTAAAAAGTAAAAAGACAATACCTAGTTCGGCAAAATGATCATAATCAACTTGATCATGAACTATGTTTAAACCGTGTTGACCAACAACCATACCTGCGACTAAATACGCTAAAATAGCCGGTAAATTCAGTCGACGAAATAACCATACGACAAATACAGCACAGGTTAAAATGGCAAGTATTTCTAGATAACCGCTCACAGAACTTCCTTTATTTTACTTTGATAACATATAGGTGCAGTCAATAACACTGCGAATATTTGAGTTGTTGCCAAGCGGCAAAATATTGCCGCCAATCTTATAACTCAGGAGCATAACTCGTAACTGCTCATAGTTTACCTAGCCTTAAAGTATAATAACAATAATAAAAAACCGCATATGCAACCGTTAATATATTTCATTCAAAAAGTGCCTGGCATTAACCCAATAACAAGTAACAATTGTTTAAGTGGTACGCTTTTTGCTTTTATCATTATAGATAAAAAATACCGTCAAAATATGCTCTTAGAGCAATCATGACTTGTCGCTTGACGTTATATAATAAAGTTAATGAGGTTGTTGTATGCAAACATTAAACGTACTTGATAATAGGTTTTCCCCTTTCAATACCTATAGTACATTAAGCACAAAAGCACTTGTTGCTGAAACTTTTACTGATACAGTTTTTGATAAACGTCAAGTGTTAGCACTAATGACACAACTACAAACAACACTAGATATTAATGAGCTACTAAATATATTTGCCATTGAAGCGACTCGATATGTTGATTTTTCCGGGCTATATTTTAAAAGCCAAAGCCTAAACACCGTGCTTCCCGGCAGTAGAAAAGCTAAAAAAGAGCAACGGTTTGAGCTAAAGGTTGATAATAGTTTTATTGGTACACTCAGCTATGGCATTAACAGCCCTATTAGCATGATTAACTTTAAAGTCTTAGAACAACTCCACCAATGCCTGTTGTATCCTATTAAAAATGCCATTGCTTATCATGCAGCGATGCAACTAGCTATGCAAGATGGTTTAACAGGTTTAGGTAATCGCCGATATTTTGACGAACAATTAAAGCGATCAATGCATAACGCTAATCGACATCATAGTTTGGTTGGCTTAGTTCTAGGTGACTTAAATAAATTTAAAGCGATTAATGATACTTATGGTCATATTGCTGGAGATGCTGTTTTACAGGAGTTTGCTAATATTCTACGCCTTTGCACCCGTGACTCAGACAGTTTGTTTAGGTTTGGTGGTGATGAGTTTGCCATTATCGTCGAGAATGCAAACGACACAGCTTTAACCATTATTGAAAATAGAATAAATCTCGCATTAGCTAATAATTCACAATTGAATAAATACCAATTGGGTTGCAGCATAGGTTCAACTTTTATGAATAGAGCCGATAATGAACTAAGCTTTTTTGAGCGTGCAGATGAAATACTTTATCGCAGGAAGATGCAAGTATCTGCGCACTTAAGTGTTGTATAAGCTTATACAATCTAGCCTAGAAGTTATTTACCTTGTAGCAACTAGTGCTTTAAAAGCCACTTTACGCTCATGCGGGCTAGCATTAACCAATAAACGACAAAAACGAACCGATTGGGCGAATGACTTATCATCAATATGACCATTGCCCAAGTGTTCTAAGACAGCGCTAACATAGTATTCATCTAATAAAAATATCTTTGCATAGTGATTAATCGCTTCAGCTAAGGAAGGATATAATACACCATCAAAGCTGAAAGGCTCTACCTCTATCTGCTCAAGATCTATCTCTTCCAGCTCAATACCGTTCACTACAAGTGGCCAGCCTAAATAACTTACTCTTGTCTTTGCCACTTCATACATAAACCAAGCACTTCGTGCAAATCCAGCAAAGTTTCCTTGTTCAAATTCACTTGTTGCTAATTCTTCCTTTGTCCAATTAACGCCAATGGCAAGATCTTTAGCGTAACGTGTCAGCAGTTTTTTCTTTACGTGACTTTTGACCGCTAGAATGTTTTTTTCTTTAGCTTTATTGGCAAATTGCTGGCATTCACGGCAACTAGGAATGGAAACTGCGGTCTGTGAACGAGAAGGTGACAACTTTTCATCGCTCTCATAAGAACAAGTAGTTTGATAAGTTCTGAAAATAAAAAACACATGGCTAGGCTCACCACAAAACCAGCAAAAATGCCTCTTATCAAAAGGCGTTTCTGTCATGACTACAGATGTTGTCACTGGCTTTTATAACATATAGTAAACATATTATTCAGATGAACCTTAGCGTTTTTTCTGAATTTTATTATTGTATTTACTATTAGTTCTTGCTGCTTTGTTTTTGCTTTGCTTTTTATTTTTTACGTCTTTTTTCGCTAAATTTTGGTTTTTTTCTTGCGTTGCACGATACCTATTTTTACTATCGCGTTTCACTGCAGCCTCTTGATAAGCATCAGCTTCTTGGCGATTAAATTCGTAACCAGGGGCTATAATACGTTCAAATTTTCGTTCTATTAATTGCTCAATATTTTCTAAAAAGCGTTCATCTTTAGGACTGACTAAAGAAATGGCCGTACCTGACTTACCCGCTCTACCTGTACGGCCAACACGGTGAACATAATCTTCCGCTAAAAATGGTAAGTGGAAGTTAACAACATAAGCAAGATCAGGTATGTCTAAGCCTCGAGCAGCAACATCGGTAGCCACTAATACTCGTACTTTACCTTCACTAAACTGCTCTAAAGCTTTATTTCTTGCTCCCTGCGTTTTGTCACCATGACATAATGCTGCTTTTATCCCATCAAGCTTCAATTCTTTTGCTAAGGTATTGGCACTTTCTTTGGTACCCGCAAAAACAAGCACTTGTTGCCAATTATTAACGCCAATAAGTTCTGAAAGTAACTCTCGTTTTCGTACTTCGCTAACCCAATAAACGCTTTGTTTTATTTTACCTGACGTCGTATTTTGCTTAGCAACACTGATTGTTTTTGGTGACTTAAGTAACTGATTAGCTAGCGACTTTACGCGCTCTGAAAAGGTTGCAGAAAACATTAATGTTTGATGTTTATGCTTAATTGACAGCAATAATTTTTCAATATCCGTCAAAAAGCCCATATCTAACATACGATCAGCTTCATCGAGTACAAGAAATTTAACTTGTGATAAATCAACATTGTGCAAAGCTAAATGTTCGAGTAAACGCCCCGGCGTCGCTACTAGGATATCAAGCCCTTGCTTTAGCATATTTGTTTGCGATGCCATTTTTCCGCCACCATAAACCACACCACTTTTTATCGGTAAGTACTGGCTAAACTGTTCGATGTTACTAGCCACTTGATTTGCAAGTTCACGGGTAGGCGTTAAGATTAACGCTCGAATAGCTTGCCCTGATGCACTTCTTTCATCACCAGAATTTTCATCCTTTGAAACAGATGAACTTTTAGCAGCATGGTTTGCTTTAGCAATAGCCTCTAAAATTGGTAAACTAAAAGCAGCTGTTTTACCTGTGCCTGTTTGGGCGCTTGCTAAAAGGTCAACGCCTTGGCGAATAACAGGAATGGCTTCTTGCTGTATTGGAGTTAAATTTTTATAACCACACGCCTTAACCGCTTTTAATAAATCCGCTGATAAGCCAATTGCATCAACACTCATATGTCACCTAAACCCTAAAATAAACCAGTAAAATACTGAAATAGCATAATTGGCGCGGATTATAATACAAATTATCGTTAAAAGCAGAACTAGTCTTGAAAATTATAGGTAGATTAACTGAGGAAGTAATTTTTCGATGGCTTTGTTTGCATTATCAGTTTAAAACCACAGCCAAAGAACATAAAAGTAACTTAATAGTTTTAAAAGTAATGCCTATATCATGACATTGCTATTACATCGCCTTGCTTTTCCTACTAGAGTGCGGATTAACAAGGCATGTAATACTTAAGCTGAAAATGATATTTTAAAGTAAAGCATCACCCTAGTGACAATGGTTCGATTTTAGTGATAGGTGCACCTACGCCTGCTGCAACATAGGGAATAACTCGCTCAATAACACCCGCGATATCTAACTTATTGTCAAAATCATTTTGAGCGATATCAATCAAAGCTTCACTTGAAGACATAGTAAAAACGATAGTGCCCATGGTGAAGTGTAAACGCCAAAATATTTCTTCTGCACTTAACTCAGGGTAAGCTATGTTAACTGCTTTGGTAAAGTTAGTAAAAACATCAGGATATTGCGTTGTTAAAAACCATCTTAAAAAGCCCTGACTGTCCGTATAACCACGTCCTAATAGTTGCAAGAAGGTACTTGTACCATTTTCTTTAAACTCATTAAGGTGTAATAGTGGTCCTATAAAAGCAGAAAATACTTCATGTAAGCTTGGTTTAAGTTCAGCTTGGCAAATGAGTGAAAGTGCAGACTCCAATCGAGGAGAAAGTTCATCCATATAGCGTGACATAACGGCTTTAATCAACTCTTTTTTAGAGCCAAAATGATAATTTACAGCCGCTAAATTGACGTTAGCTTGACTGGTAATTTCTCTTAAGGAAGTGCCATTAAAGCCTTTATTGGCAAAAAGTACATCGGCTGCATCTAATATTTTATTTTTAGTACTCATAAGTCAACTTCTACTGCTTACTGTTTTAATTATTTTTACATTTAGCATATAAACTAAACAACTAGTTTAAACACCTGTTTAAAATAGCGTATTCTTTGTAAATAGGTCAAGCTTTTAAAAAGCACGTAACCAGATTTTTTCAAAATGTATTGTACATCAACTCTATTACAAATCGTTACGCAATCTCTCCAGTAAAAAACAGGCTGAGCATTTATTATGTAGCCAGTTTCTAGCAGACAGTAATTTACCTAACGTTCTGTCCTAGCCAGCTCCCTTATATCTCATTGTATTTGTTTATTATTGTTTTATATCTTGACCCCATTTCATGTTGTAATTTGCTCATTCAATTTGAATGAGCTTTTTTTTCCCTAAAATTGCATTGTTCCACCAGCTCTTTCTTTGAAAAGTATTATTTACCACTCCTATTACAAATCGTTACGGTATCTATACAGTAAAACACAGGGAGGGCATTTATGATGACCTCAGTTTCTAGCAGGTAGTGAGTTTAAAACTCTCTATTCTGATTAACTCCCCTATTTAGTATTGTTTTTGTTTATTGTTGCTTTTCTATCTCAACCCAATTCATGTTGTAGTTTGCTCATTCATTTTGAATGAGCTTTTTTTTGCCTAAACTTTGTTGAACCACCTGACTTTTCAAAATGCTTTGTACTTCAATACGACTACAAATCGTTACGGTATCTATACAGTAAAACACAGGGCGAGCATTTATTATGTACTCAGTTTCTAGCACATAGTGATTTCCACAACGCTCTGTTCTTGTTAACTCCCTTATATATCATTGTTTTTGTTTATTGCTGCTTTTATATCTCAACCCAATTCATGTTGTAGTTTGCTCATTCATTTTGAATGAGCTTTTTTTTGCCTAAACTTTGTTGAACCACCTGACTTTTCAAAATGCTTTGTACTTCAATACGACTACAAATCGTTACGGTATCTATACAGTAAAACACAGGGCGAGCATTTATTATGTACTCAGTTTCTAGCACATAGTGATTTCCACAACGCTCTGTTCTTGTTAACTCCCTTATATATCATTGTTTTTGTTTATTATTGTTTTTATATCTCAACCCAGTTTCATGTTGTAGTTTGCTCATTCATTTTGAATGAGCTTTTTTTTGCCCTAAATTTGAGCTGCAATTTCCTAAGTAACTATTTTTCTTATAATCTTTGTATCAAGCACACAATTTTATATACTAACTTCACCTAACAACTGCTCTTCAATAATGATTATAAAATGAAAAATATTACGAAAACATTTAAGTTTACAGGTCTCGCATTAGTAATTGCTGCTTCTTTAACGGCATGCAATCAAGAACCAAGTCAGCAAGCCTCGGTAGAAAAGGCGACAAAAGCTAGTGTACAAGCCACATTAACAGCAAAAGATGCACAAACATTCTTAGATGAGGTTGCCAAAGAAATGGTGACGTTAAATCTAGAAGGCTCACGTGCTGCCTGGATTTACGCTAACTTCATCACGGAAGATACCGCATCATTAGCTGCTGAAGCAGATCAAAAATCTACCGATGCTGGTGTAAGATTCGCTATGCAAGCCGCGACTTTTGATAACGTTGAGGTTAACGCAACACAACGCCGCCAATTAAATTTCTTAAAGCAAAGCTTGGTTATGCCAGCACCACAAGATGCTAAAAAGTCAGCTGAATTAGCTACAATAGGCGCGAAGCTTGGCAGTATTTACGGCAAAGGCAGCTACACTACTAAAGCAGGTGAGAAACTCAGCTTAGGCGATATGACATCCACCATGGCAAATTCTCGTGATTATGATGAGTTACTTGAAATGTGGACAGGTTGGCGCGAAATTAGCCCTGAAATGAAACCCCTTTATACTCGTCAAGCAGAGCTTGCGAACGAAGGTGCCAAAGGTCTTGGTTATCAAGATTTAGGCGCAATGTGGCGTTCTAACTATGATATGCCTGCCGACGATTTTGCTAAAGAACTCGACCGTTTATGGGGACAAGTTAAACCTTTATATGATGACTTACATTGTTATGTAAGAACTGAGTTAGGTGAAACTTACGGTACTGATAAAGTTGCTCAAGACAAACCTATCCCTGCGCATTTATTGGGTAATATGTGGGCTCAGTCATGGGGCAATATTTATGATTTAGTCGCGCCAGAAGATGCTGATCCTGGTTATGATGTAACTAAGCAATTAGCTAAACATAACTACGATGAGATAAAAATGGTAAAAGGCGCAGAGAAGTTCTTTACGTCATTGGGCTTTGATGCGTTACCAGAAACTTTCTATACTCGTTCATTATTTACTAAACCTGCCGACAGAGACGTAACTTGTCACGCCAGCGCATGGGATCTTGATGCTAAAGATGATATCCGCATCAAAATGTGTATCCAAAAAACGGGTGAAGAGTTTAACGTTATCCACCACGAGTTAGGGCATAACTTCTATCAACGTGCTTACAAAGACCAGCCAGTATATTTCCAAAATAGTGCTAATGATGGTTTCCATGAAGCAATTGGCGATACCATTGCCTTATCAGTTACTCCTAAATACCTAAAAGAAATTGGCTTAATTGATACTATTCCTGATGAGTCGAAAGATATTGGTTTATTAATGAAGCAAGCGCTTGATAAAATTGCTTTCATTCCATTTGGCTTGATGGTTGATCAATGGCGTTGGAAAGTATACTCAGGTGAGATCACTCCTGAAAACTACAATACTTCATGGTGGGAATTGCGTGAGAAGTACCAAGGTGTAGCAGCGCCAATAGATCGTGATGCTAATGCATTCGATCCTGGCGCTAAATACCACGTACCCGCAGGTGTCCCTTATAGCCGCTATTTCTTAGCACATATTCAGCAATTTGAATTCCATCGTGCGTTATGTGAAATTTCGGGTAATACGGATCCAATTCATCGCTGTTCAATCTACGACTCAAAAGAAGCAGGTACTGCACTTAATACCATGTTAGAAATGGGTTCAAGTCAGCCATGGCAACAAGCTTATAAAGTTGTTACGGGTAATGAACAAATGGATGCTACTGCTATTTTAGATTACTTTGCACCACTACACGTGTGGCTTAAAAACAAAAACCAAGGTAAACAATGTGGTTTCTAATAATTAATTATTAAATAGTCTACATAATAAAAAGCCCCGTTATCTTAGGTATTAACCTAATGATAACGGGGCTTTTTTAATACTATAGATAAGTCACTAATGAATAGGTGACTTAACTCTATAAGATTAAAGCGCTAGCTCATATGCACTAACATATGGCTTGGCTTCTCTAAGAATGATTTCCAGAGGTTACAAAAACGTGCAATAGTGCCGCCGTCTATTACTCGATGATCTCCAGACCAGCTTACTTGCATAATACTGCGTGCCTCTACATCACCTTGCTCATTAAAGCGTGGTAATTTTTGTAACTTTCCTAATGCAACAATAGCCACTTCTGGCTTATTGATAATAGGTGTTGCCACAGTGCCACCAATTGCGCCAATATTAGAAATAGTAATAGTGCCACCTTTTAGATCTTCACTGGCAACACGTCCACTTCGCGCATCATTTGTTAAGCGCATGATGTCATTGGCTAAGTCTAATATTGATTTAGTTTGTACTTGTTTGATATTAGGTACAAGTAAGCCGACTTTAGAATCAACTGCCATGCCAATGTTATGGTCATTAAAATAAGTAAGCTCAGTACAATCATCATTTACTTTTGAATTGACCACAGGGTACTCTTTAATCGCTAATGACATAGCTTTCATAAAGAACGGCATCATAGTTAATTTAATATCTTGCTTAGCATAGACTTCTTTTAACTCCCCACGTAAAGCAATCAGCTCAGTTAGATCAATCTCTTCACAATAGGTAAAGTGAGGAATAGTACTGACACTATTTTGCATCGCTGTTGCCATTACCTTTTTAATGCCACGAATTGGCTCAACATTGGTAGTACCTGCAACAACAGTAGAGATAACACCAGAGCCATTTTGACTATAAGCGACAACATCATCTTTATAAACTCGGCCTTTTTTACCGCTGCCTTCAACTTGATGGATATTAATATCGAGTTCACGCGCTACACGTCTAACCGCAGGGCTAGCTAATGCTTTACCATTATCAGCTTTAGCATTACTCGCTTCGCCTTTTACTGATGACGAAGAAACCAATGGGGCTGCAACTTCTTTAGTCACAGACGCAACTTTTACTGTATCCACTGATGCGTTAACTTCAGGCTCAGCTTTAACTGCAACGGTATCGTTAGTGCTGCTTTCACCCTCTGGCGTCATAGCAAATAGTGGCGAATGCACTTTAGCAATTTCACCTTGTTTATAATAAAGCTTTTCTACAACACCTGAATGCATTGCTGGAATTTGCACTAATGCTTTATCTGTCATTACATCAGCAATAGGCTGATCTTCAACAATAACTTCACCTTCTTTAACTAACCATTCGACGAGTTCACACTCAACGATGCCTTCACCAATATCAGGTAATATAAAATCAATACTCATGTTCTGTGTCCTGCTAATAAGGGTTCTCGTTAATAATTAACGCTCTTTATAATTGCTTCATATACTTTTAAGTGGTCACTAACATATTCTTTCTCTAACGCTAATGGGTATGGCGTATCAAGACCACATACACGAGCTATAGGCGACTCTAAATGTAAAAAGCATTCACTTTGAATAGTGGCGGCAATTTCACTGGCAAACCCAGCAGTTAATGGTGCTTCTTGACTGATAAGTAAACGACCTGTTTTCATAACCGACTTACTTATTGTCTCTATATCCCAGGGTAAAATCGTACGTAAATCGACAACCTCACAAGAAATACCATCATTGCTAGCCATTTGCGCAGCTTTTTCAATGATTTCCATTTGTGCGCCCCAAGCGAGTAGCGTGATATCAGTACCTGTTTGAACCACTTCAGCTTTACCTAAAGGTAATTGATAATCTTCTTCTGGTACTTCACCAACCGACGCACGATACAAGCGCTTTGGTTCAAAAAATATCACGGGATTATCATCACGAATAGAAGCAAGCAATAAACCTTTAGCTTGGTAAGGATTACGTGGAATAACCACTTTCAAACCTGGGGTATGAGCAAAGTAAGCCTCTGGTGATTGACTATGATACAAGCCGCCGGCAATACCACCACCGTATGGACTACGGATAGTAAGTTTTCCTACATTGAATTCATTGCCGCTTCGGTAACGAAATTTAGCCGCTTCATTAACGATTTGATCAAACGCTGGAAAAATATAATCTGCAAATTGGATTTCAGCGATTGCAACACTGCCTTGAGCAGCTAAACCATTAGCAAAACCAATAATGCCCTGCTCTACTAATGGCGTATTAAAGCAACGTGCTTTACCATATTTTTCTTGTAGGCCACTTGTAGCGCGAAATACACCACCAAAATGTCCAACATCTTCACCAAAACATACCGTGCTTTTATCTTCAGCCATGGCAATATCAAGTGCACTATTAATAGCGTGTAATAAATTTATTTGCGCCATGATTAAAATTTCCCTGCTGCTGTCGTTGGGTAAGCTTCATGAAAGTTAGTGTTGATTTCATACACTAGGTCAATATTTTGTTGGGACATAATTAAAATTTCCCCGCAGTAAATGGATAAGCTTCTGGGTATTTATTCACGTGAGCTTTAACTTCATCTAATTGCGCTTGTAATTGCGCTGATGGCACATCGTAAACATCAGTTATCATGGTATCTATATGTGGTTTATCAATTTTTTCAGCTACTTTTACTGCTGCTAATACCTCTTCTCGGTACTGTTCAAACAACGCCGTTTCTTGTGCTTCATCCCACCAATTTTGTTTTATTAACCAGTTCTTCATACGTAAGATAGGATCATGACTCTGCCATTTAGCTTCTTCTTCTTTAGTTCGATAGCCAGACGGATCATCTGAGGTAGAATGTGCGCCAAGACGATAAGACATCGCTTCGATTAACACAGGTTTACTTTCTTTTACTGCATAAGCGCGAGCAATTTGCGTAGCTTTAAGTACCGCAAGAATATCATTGCCATCAATACGGATGGTTTTAATGCCATAGCCAACACCACGAGAAGCAATGCCATTACCTTTAAACTGTTCATCAGATGGCGTAGAAATAGCGTAACCATTATTGCGGCAAAAGAATATTACCGGAGCTTCTTGTACGGCTGCCATATTTAGACCCGCATGAAAATCACCTTCCGATGCCGCACCTTCGCCAAAGTAACAGATGGTTACCGCATCAGCACCTTGTAACTTTTGTCCGTAAGCATAACCTGTCGCTTGCGGGATTTGCGTAGCAAGCGGTGAGGATACCGTCATACAATTCAATGCTTTAGAGCCGTAATGTATTGGCATTTGACGGCCTTTCCCCAAGTCACCAGAGTTACTAAACAGCTGATTCATTAGATCTTTAAGTTCAAAGCCACGATATATTAAAGCACCTTGTTCGCGGTATTGCATCATGATCATATCTTGAGGTTTTAAGCCTGCAGCACCACCAACGCTAGTCGCTTCCTCACCTAATGCCGTCATGTAAAAACTCAAACGGCCCTGGCGCTGAGAAGCAACCATACGCTCATCTAACACTCGATGAAAGGCAAGACTATGATATATTTTAGTCGCTAATTCTTGGTCGATATCTGGCAAATCCGCATTGGGATAAGGGATACCATCTTGGTCTAAAATTCTCAATTCTGGAATTTCAACACTGGATCCATCAATAAAAGTAGCTTGATGTACTACTGGTCCATCATTATAAAGTTCTTTGCTCATAATGTTCTCTTCTTTTTACCTTAATCCACAAAGTATGGGGTTAAAGCCTGCGAAAGTTGATTAAATATAGAGAAGCTATATTTAATTAATTTTTAACACCGCTCATGTAATAGTGAGTTGTTAGTAAATAAAATTAGTATTAGCTAGGCTTGATTATTTTTTAGTATAGCCAATTTATGCTTATTACTAATCAATATGCATGCTTGATAATGCACTTTGATTGGTAACCGTAGTTAAATTGACACGATAAGCCGTAGTAACCTGATTTAAACTTTACCTTCACGTTAACTTTGATTCAATAAATGGGGACAATGAGTTGCTATATAAGTCACAAGAAGTGAGCAGCATTCTTTACAGTGGCATTAAAATAAGTATAGGAGGGAGCTTAAAAACAAGCTAAAGAGTTATCACTATTACTAGCAATAACTCTTTAATAGCAATAACTTACAGACCTTCAGCTTTAAATGAAGCACTGACAATTGCCTGTGCCTCACAAATGATCATTTGTAGGTGATTATCATCGATAAAACTTTCAGCATAGATTTTATAAATATCTTCAGTGCCAGAAGGACGAGCGGCAAACCAACCATTCTCGGTTACCACTTTTACCCCGCCAATAGCAGCATTATTACCTGGTGCATGCGAAAGCACCTGAAGAATTTTATCACCTGCAAGCTTTTGCGCGGTAACATCATCACGTGATAACGCTGTTAACACACGCTTTTGTTCAAACGAAGCTACAGCTTCAACTCGGCCATAACAAGGCTGACCCAACTCTTTTGTTAATTCAAGGTAATACTGGTAAGGGTCTTTGCCAGTAACCGCAAGTATTTCAGCCGCGAGTAAAGCCAAGATGAACCCATCTTTATCTGTAGTCCAGGTACTGCCATCGCGCGAAAGAAAAGAGGCTCCAGCACTTTCTTCACCACCAAATGCATAACTTGCATCCGCTAAACCATCGACAAACCATTTAAAACCCACAGGCACTTCAGATAATGGCAAAGAGAGTTGGGCAGCAACACGATCAATCAATGAACTTGAAACTAATGTTTTACCTATTTTACAGTGCTTTGGCCAATTTCTATGGGTCATCAAGTAATGAATAGCGACGGCGAGATAATGATTAGGATTCATCAAACCACCACTTGGGGTCACAATACCATGTCGGTCAAAATCAGGATCATTACCCACACTGATATCAAAATCATCTTTCATGGCGATTAATCCTGCCATAGCATATTTTGACGAGCAGTCCATGCGAATTTTACCATCTTTATCTAATGGCATAAAAGCGAAACTAGCATCAACCACTTCATTCACGACAGTAATATCTAACTGATATTTTTCAGCAATTACAGGCCAATAGGCAATACCTGAGCCGCCAAGTGGGTCAACACCAATTTTCACTCCAGCTTTCGCAATTGCTTTCATATCAATTACTTGATTTAGCTGTTCAACATAATGCCCTATAAAGTTTTCTTTAGTTAGCAATGATGATTCTAACGCTTGTGGGTAAGGTAACTGTTTAATATCATCCAAATTTTCGCTGATAATTTCATTAGCACGTTGTTCAATTTGTTTGGTAATGCCACCTTCTGCTGGGCCACCATGAGGTGGATTGTACTTAATGCCACCATCACTTGGTGGATTATGCGAAGGCGTAATAACAATACCGTCTGCAACGTTTTCAGCCCCTGCTTTATTATGGCTAATGATTAAACGAGAAATAACAGGTGTTGGCGTGAAACCTTTTCCAGATAAAGAGTCACTTTGGATAACAACATTAACGCCATTTGCAATAAGCACCGATATTGCACTAGCAAAAGCAGGCTCAGACAAGGCGTGGGTATCTTTCCCTAAAAAAAGCGGCCCATGAATAGCGTTTTGCTGGCGATATTCAGCGATAGCCTGACAGATAGCAATAATGTGCTGTTCATTGAAACTGCGCTTATTAGCACAGCCTCGGTGACCTGACGTACCAAAGCTAACTTGCTCTGCTGCAATGTTTACGTCCGGAATTTGCAAAAAATAGTCACTCACTAACTGACCAATATTAATTCTATCTTCAGGACGCGCAGCTTTGCCCGCATAAGGATGGACACTCATGTTATCTTCCTAATATTTATAAGTATTAACCTAAGTTATTTTTAAAGCTAAAGTAACTCACGAATTTTTTCTACATCTGCATCACTATAACCTAATGAAATTGAGGCTTTAGTTAACATCATTTTTTTACGTGTGGTGTTAGAGTTGGTTATTACCCAGAAAGGACTTTCTGGTATCTGACGAGGTTTAGTGCTACTGCCACTTTCTGCTAGTTTATTTTCACTATTAGCAAAATATAAACGATCTCGACCACTTATTTCAGTAACTACACCAAACTGTTCAGGATGAGCACGATATAATGCTGCAAGAATCAATAAGAACCGTCCCACAGCACCGCGCTGCATGGCCAACTCTTCTTTATTAATAAAGTTAAACACTGTTTCATGGCTTTCAGACACCACATTAACAACAGCTTTGCTTTTGGGTTCTTCAAGCTCAGTTGTTTCAACACGCGTTACCCTCGCTTCAGGCTCAGATTCAGTAAGTAGACTCACTTCAACTTCGTCTGCAGGTTCGTTAACGGTAACGGTTTCAAGCTTTGCTTCCACACCCAAGTTTAACAAACGGCGTAAAATGGCAGAAGCACTCTCACCAATAAACTGAGTATTGGTGGCAATATATTGATAAAGCTCTTCATCTATTTCGATGTTTTTCATTGTTACCCTTAACTTTAATAATTCGCGGAAGATTATATAGGGAAATGACAGTGGGTTGAACTCATTTATTTGCAAATCGCCGTTAAAAATATGACAATATTACCGATAATAGACAAATAAAAACGCATAATATAATGACAAAACAATCTGCAATACTTAACTATAAACAAATAGGTACCGGCGAACACATAGTACTAATACATGGTTTATTTGGTAGTTTAGAAAATCTTAATATGGTGGCAAAACCGCTAGCTCAGGACTACTGCGTTACTAGTGTGGACGTTAGAAATCATGGTGACTCATTCCACGCTAGCACTATGGAGTATTCAGAATTAGCACAAGATATCATTAATTTATTAGATCATTTGCATATCGATACTTGCATCTTATTAGGCCATTCGATGGGGGGTAAAATTGCCATTCAAGTTGCTTTATCGCATCCAGAGCGTATTTCAAAGTTACTTATCGCTGATATTGCACCGGTGAGTTACCCGCCGCACCATCTAAAAATAATAGCGGGCTTACAAGCCATCGATTTATCACAAGTAATGAAACGTAAGGATGCTGATACACAACTAGCCCCCTATGTTGATAACGTAGGCGTTAGGCAATTCCTATTACGCAACTTAGCAGTGAATTCACAAGGTAAATTTGCCTTTAAATGCAGTCTTCGCGATATTAGCTTATGTTATCCTCAGATCATGAAAGCCAATGTAAAACCAGTCGAGAAAAGTGCTTATTCTGGGCAAACCCTATTCATAAAAGGAGGGGACTCTGATTATATTCTAGCTGAACATCGTGAAGCTATCGCAGCACTTTTACCCAACAGCAAAGCAAAAATAATTCAAGGCGCAGGGCATTGGCTTCATGCTGAAAAGACCATTGCCTTTAATAAAATAGTAAGCGACTTTATTAAGAGCGAGTAGCCAGAACGTTAATTTTAATAGAGAAATGATACCCATCACTTCTACTATCATTGATAAAGATCAAAATGCTTAATGCTAACTGGCGCTATTATTATTTTGTTAATAGCCACAAATGCTAATGGTATGGCGCAAATGGTGTGTTATAATGCGGCCAATTTTTTTGGCCTTAATGTTTTTTGGCCTTAGTGTATAAGAAACAAGCAACCACTATGCTAGCAGAACATTTAGAGCTTATTGAGGCAATTGGCCTTAATTTATTTTTCCTTTTTATCTTTGGTTTTATTGGCCTTTCTATTTATGATGTAATGAATAAAAATGATGTGCCAAAAATGGGTAAAGTGGTCGTTTATTTTGTTTTATTTTTAGGCTGTGCGGGCTTTATCGCAAAGGGTATTATCCAGTTTATCTGGGAAAGTCAGGGTGTGGGTTAACTCATGGCAAAAGAAATTAGTGATTTAACCACTATCGACCTATTTAGTGATGAAAAACGTCCTGGGCGTCCAAAAACGAACCCAAATTCACGTAGCGTACAGATAAAAATTAACAAACGAAATCAGGTGAAACGTGATAAAAATAAGGGCTTAAAACGAGTAGAATTTAAAGTCCATCATAGTTTATTCGAACAATTGGAACAATTGGCTGAAACTCAAAAAGTGAGTCGTAGCGAATTAATAGAGTCGCTACTAATAGAGTCATTAGCAGCACACATTAAGTAATATGAAAGCATAATAAGGTAATATTTCATGGCAATCGTAGGTTTATTTTTTGGCAGTGATACAGGTAACACTGAAGCAATTGGTAAAATGATCCAAAAAAAATTAGGTAAGCAAATGGTTGATGTTAAAGACATCGCTAAAAGCACTAAAGAAGAAATCGCAGAATTCGATTTACTTATTTTAGGCATCCCTACCTGGTATTATGGCGAAAACCAGTGTGATTGGGATGATTTTTTACCCGATTTAGAAGCAATCGATTTTACTGACAAATTAGTAGCAATCTTTGGCTTAGGCGACCAAGAAGATTACGCAGAATATTTTTGTGATGCTATGGAGCCATTGCGCGACATCGTTGAGAGTAAAGGTGCCATTGTTGTTGGTAACTGGTCAACTGATGGTTATGAATTTGAAGCTTCAAAAGCGCTTGTTGATGAAAACACTTTCATTGGCTTATGTATTGATGAAGATAGACAAAGTGAATTAACTGAAGCCCGTGTCGATAAATGGCTTGCTCAGTTGAATGATGAGATGTGTTTAGCCGAGTTCGCCTAATAACCATATTTTAATCATGGTTATCGATAAAAAAGTCCATTTATTGGGCTTTTTTTTTAGCTTTTCCACCTAAAATGAATAATTTCAGCTAAGAACAAAACTAAAGCTTTTCTCTTTCTCGATAACCCCCTATAATTTTGCTATTGAATTACTTATCACTTTAGAGACTTAATATGGCTGAACAAAACGAAGAACTAAAAAGAGCTGGATTAAAAATCACCCTGCCTAGAATAAAGATCCTTAGTATTCTTCAACAGCCAACTAATCAGCACATCAGTGCAGAAGATGTTTATAAAATCTTATTAGAACAAAATGAAGAAATTGGTTTAGCAACTGTATACAGAGTATTAAACCAATTTGATGATGCTGGCATTGTTACCCGTCACCATTTTGAAGGTGGAAAATCAGTCTTTGAATTAGCTCATAAGGCACACCACGACCACTTGGTTTGTTTAAAATGTGGTAAAGTTGTTGAGTTTGAAGATAATGTTATTGAGCAAAGACAAAGCGATATAGCAGTAGAGCACAAGATCAAGCTGACTAATCACAGTTTATACCTATACGGTGAATGTGAAGACAAGATTGCTTGTGAAACGTTTAGAAAAAAGAATCAGTAGAAACATTAATCAATTGAGTTTTTTTAAGAATTAATTTAATTAAACAGTCGATTAGATGAGCTAATAATAAAAACGCTGTGATATAAATATCACAGCGTTTTTTTATGCCTTGACGAAAATAGCTATCTGAAAGATGTTGCCGTCGTTATGATTAGGCCTTTTTCAAATAAGCTGACACTAAGACAATACGCGTGCCATTAACTTTACCTTCAATATGTTCAGGGTTATCAGTTAAAGTAATACCTCGTACCATGGTACCTTGCTTAGCAGTAAAATTTGCCCCTTTAACTTTTAAATCTTTAATCAAGGTGACATTATCGCCGTCTTGTAATTCTGCACCGTTGCTATCACGGGTAGGCCCATTACTGCGCTCTGCCGCAATGCCCTGCTCTGCCCACGTTTTAACTTCATCTTCTAAGTAAATCATATCCAAGGCATCTTGAGCCCAACTCTCCGTAGAAAGCTTGTGCAGCATACGATAAGACATAACTTGTACTGCAGGCTCCTGATTCCACATACTGTCATTTAGACAACGCCAGTGGTTAACATCTAGTTCACTTTGTCCTTCAATTTGCGATAAGCAATTTTGACATAAGTAAATAGATTGCTGGGCACTTAGATCACTCGTTGGTGGTACCGGATAAACTACTAAGGTTTCTGTACTAGTACAAAGTTCGCAGCTATTATTGCTACGGGCTTTTAATGCTTGTTCTGTAGGCATAGTTTTTCCAAAATAATCGTTATTTTAATGGCGCAATTATACTCGCATCAACTTATATTTCTATGAAAAAACTCGCTTTAACGCTTAATTCTCTTCCTTTGTCGAATACCCCTAGACAATAGCTATTCTTCAATGATAAAACTCGCAGATAATAAAACTTCTTTAACAGGCTTACCTATGACGAGCGCAAATGCAGTTAATACATCCTTTATCCAGAAAATAAAGTCAACTAGTTTGGTGAGCCAAATTATTGTCGCGATTATTTTGGCAAGTTTACTTGCAGTAATATCACCAGAAACAGCCAAAGCATTTGCTATGCTTGGCAGTTTATTTGTTAATGCCTTAAAAGCAGTTGCGCCTATTTTAGTATTGGTGTTAGTTACCTCTGCCATCGCTAACCAAAAAATAGATAGTAGTGCTGAGTTAAAACCGATAGTGGGTTTATATTTTTTGGGTACTTTAAGTGCCGCTTTGGTTGCCGTGCTTTTAAGCTTTGCATTCCCGACAGAACTAACTCTAGATCTTGTCGGAGCCACAGCTAATCCGCCGCAAAAATTAACCGAAGTATTAACTACGCTTGCTTTTAAAGTGGTTGAAAACCCTATAACGGCAGTAGCTAATGGTAACTTTATAGCTGTGCTTGCTTGGGGCTTGGGTTTAGGTTTTTCATTAAAACATGCAACGCAGTCAAGTAAGGTGATGGTGCATGACTTAAGTGAAGCTATTTCAAGTGTTGTCCGCATTGTAATACGATTTGCGCCATTGGGTATCTTCGGTTTAGTCGCCAATACAATAGCCACAACAGGCTTTACCGCATTAGCTGAATATAGTCATTTGGTTGCAGTATTACTAAGCGCAATGTTAATTATTGCTTTGGTTGTTAATCCTATCATTGTCTTTGTTATTACCAAGAAAAATCCTTACCCATTAGTATTCTCATGCCTTAGAGAATCAGGTATCACTGCATTTTTCACCCGAAGCTCAGCTGCAAATATTCCAGTGAACATGGCTTTATGTAAAAAGTTAGCATTACATGAAGATACTTATTCGGTCTCGATCCCACTTGGTGCTACCATTAATATGGCGGGTGCAGCAATTACAATTACGGTATTAACTCTAGCTGCGGCCTATAGTCTAAATATCGAAGTGAGTTTTGCAACAGCCATTTTGCTCTCAATAGTTGCCTCTATTTCAGCATGTGGTGCTTCAGGTGTTGCTGGTGGTTCACTATTACTTATTCCTTTGGCATGTGGTTTGTTTGGCATTAATAATGATATCGCTATGCAGGTTGTTGCAATTGGTTTTATTATTGGGGTAATTCAAGACTCAGCAGAAACGGCTTTAAATAGCTCTACTGATGTTGTATTTTCAGCAGCCGCATCACACCATATAACGAATAAGTAAAAACTAAGTTAACTAAGAGCTACTATAGACAGTAGCCGAAATGATCCGGTTAAAAAAGGCGCATAGTTCTATTGGAACTATGCGCCTTTTTCATTTATTTGAACGCCACCCTGCTTACTTAGTTTGGTATATTTGCATACCTAGTTTTGGGTTAGTTTCAATATATGGTTGGCAGATAAAGTGACCGATCGCCGCTACCAATTCATTGTCATAGTACAAAAAGGCAATCCGTTTTCGTTGCCATGGCGCTATATTTAACTCTTGCAGCACTTTTTTAACGGTGCGGGAATGTTGCCTGAAATGAGGTAAGCACTTTGGATTTTCATGGCGAAAACGTACGCTAACTCGCTGTCCGTATTCAGGTAAAGAAATATGGGGTAGTTTTGTACTCAAACTAGGATTTGACACAGCATTCGTAGTAAAATCCAACTCGCCCAAGTTATCTGGTAGCTCCAATACTGCATTTTCGACCAATAGAGACCCTTTAAACAAATCGACTTGTTGATGCCAGTCGCTAATATCAGTAAATTCTGGTGTTAAAAACAAGGTATTTTTATAACGTCGAAAAACATGTTGCGCCACTTTAATTTGAGGGTTTTTATCTTCCTCTGCCAGCAGCTGTTGTCTAACTTGGGATAGTTGCTCTGTACTTGGCATCAAATAATTTTGTTGCGTCATGAAAAAGCGAATGAGGTTATTAAAGCGTGCTGGTGATAGTGCCATCAACACGTCAACATGTAAGCTCATGTCACTAGCTTTGCAAAGTATTAAATCTTGCGCGCCAAGTTCATCTAGTAACGCTTGTCCCGATAAACAATGGCTAGCGCTACGGTTAATGGTGTTATTAATACTAGGCCAACGCTCACGCAACAAAGGCATAATCTTTTGCCTGATAAAGTTACGGTCAAAACAGGTATCAAGATTCGATTCATCTTCAACCCAAGTAAGCTGATGGGTTTTAGCATAACCTTCTATTTCTTGACGTGAAATACCTAATAAAGGGCGAACTAATAAATGCTGGCCAAGTGTTGTTTGCTCAGACATCGCAGATAGACCTTTCAAACCAGCACCACGTTTAAGCGCTAATAAAAAAGTCTCACTTTGATCATCACTGTGATGCCCAGTTAACACGATAGATTTTTCATCTCGCAAGGATTTAAGTGCGCTATATCTAGCATCTCTTGCTAATGCTTCCAACGAGTGCTGAGCTTTTCCCTGCACATTGACACATTTAACAACAAGCTTAACTGAGAGCTTAATACACTCTTGCTCAGCAAGTTTCTGCCAGCTCTGGGCATTATCACTCAAACCATGGTTAACATGACAAACAGTAATTTTATTGCTGATCAGTTTTTTTTGCTTTAATTGTACTAAAGCATGTAGCAGCACTTGGGAGTCGATACCACCACTATAGGCAATAATTAACTCAATATTTCCATGTACTTCGAAAAGATTTTTGAGGGAGTGATGAAGGGCTGAAGTTATATGATTCATAAAGATAAGCCGACAGCTAAATACCGTCGGCTGAATTAATTAGCAGTAACCGTATGACATTAACCTATCGTAACGCTTTTCGATAAGCTCATCTTTGCTCAAGCCTTCAAGTTCTGACAGATCTTTTTTAATTGCTTGCTTAAGCTGTGCAGCCATAACATCCATATCTCGATGTGCTCCACCTAATGGCTCTTCAACAATGCTATTGATTAAGTCTAGCTCTTTGATTCGTTGTGCCGTAATGCCCATTGCAGCAGCTGCCGTAGGAGCTTTCTCTGCAGTTTTCCATAAAATAGAAGCACAACCTTCAGGCGAAATTACTGAGTATGTGGCATATTGCAGCATATTAACTCTATCACCAACACCAATGGCTAATGCACCACCAGAGCCGCCTTCACCGATAACGGTACAGATAATTGGAACCGTTAAACGCGCCATAACTTTTAAGTTACGAGCGATAGCTTCACTCTGACCACGTTCTTCAGCGCCAACGCCTGGGTATGCACCAGGAGTATCAATAAAGGTGATGATTGGCATATTAAAACGTTCAGCCATTTCCATTAAGCGTAGTGCTTTTCGATAGCCCTCTGGACGAGGCATACCAAAGTTACGCTTAACTTTCTCTGCGGTTGAACGTCCTTTTTGATGACCAATAACCATAACAGGTTTACCGTCTAAACGAGCTGTACCACCAACAATGGCGCTATCATCAGCATAAGCACGATCACCCGCTAATTCATCAAACTCAGTAAAAACACGTGGTAAATAATCTAAAGTATAAGGACGTTGAGGATGGCGTGCCACTCTCGCCGTTTGCCAAGCATCTAAATTTGCAAAAATTTTCTTAGTCTGCTCTTTGTTTTTTTCGCGTAATTGTGCAATTTGATCTTCGATATCAAGATCTAATTCTTGGCCGTTATTTACTAACTGTAGCTCTTCTATTTTCGCATCAAGCTCAGCAATAGGCTGCTCGAAATCTAAAAAGTTTAATGACATGCTTATTTACCTAATAAATCTAGTTAATTTTTATAATCGGTTTCACTACTTAGCCAAAATACCTTGAGTTTAATACCTTAAGCAATACTTTAAATAAAGCACTCATACTCAATATCTTAAGCTAACTAGTTGTTATTTAAATTCCATGGCGACACGTTCTTCGCCAAGCAATGTTTTTAATTCGTACAGTAACATATCGGCTGGCGTTACTCGCCATTGTACGCCTAACTCAAGCATAGCTTGAGCTTCCTCACGCTGATAAAAAACTCTCACTGGACAGGTACCTTCTTTAAAAGGCGTTAACACCTGAGTAAACTGTTCGATAAAATCATCTGCTATCAAGCTATTATCAACCTGAACATCGATAGAGCTGAGATAATTTTCTCGCGCGTCAGTGATTGTCATTATATCCCGAGCTGTCATTGTATTACCACCAGAATAATCATCAAAGCTGACCTGTCCGCTACAAACCAAAATAGCATCATTTACCAACAATTCTGCAAAGCGATCATAATCATCTGGAAAAAGTCGGATATCCATACGAGCACTTTTATCATCTAGAGTAACTAATGCCCAGCGACGCCCGCGTTTATTGACTAAAACTCTGACACCAATAACTAACCCTACGGCAACTGCTTGTCTATCTCGACCTGTAGGTTGCATACCGACAAGTCGACTTGACGAGTATTTTTTTATTTCACTTAAATAGCGATTAATAGGATGACCCGTTAAATACAGCCCTAACGTTTCTTTTTCTCCATCAAGCCAAACTTCTTCAGCCCACGCTTTAGCCTGTTTAAAAGATTGTCTCGAATCAGTTTGTTCATCATTAATTAAACCAAATAAATCGTTTTGTCCTAACAACTCGGCCTTGGCATGTTGCTCAGCTGCTTTTATCGCTTCAGGCAAGGTTTCAAAGAGTGCTGCACGATTAGCCCCTTGCTCTTTGGTTGAGCCAGTTTGGTGTTTAGGCCCTAATGTATCCATAGCGCCTGATTTAATTAACTTTTCTAATATACGTTTATTGGTTTTTTTAAGATCTAGACGCGCACAAAAATCAAATAGATCGGTAAAAGGCCCGCCCGCTATACGCGCAGCAATAATCGCTTCGATAGGGCCTTCACCCACGCCTTTTACGGCGCCGATACCATAAACAATTTGGTCATCGTCATTGACGGTAAATTTATATTGCCCAGCGTTTACATCAGGAGGTAATAAAACAATCTCCATGTTGCTACATTCATCAACTAACGTAACAATTTTTTCAGTGTTGTCCATATCTGCTGACATAACCGCAGCCATAAACGGCGCAGGGTAATGAGTCTTCATCCATAATGTTTGATAAGAAACCAACGCATAAGCGGCTGAATGTGATTTATTGAAACCGTATCCTGCAAATTTTTCAACTAAATCAAATATCTTCATGGCGAGTTCGCCATCAACACCACGTCCTATGGCACCTTCTTCAAAACCAGCACGCTGTTTTGCCATTTCTTCTGGTTTTTTCTTACCCATAGCTCGACGGAGCATATCGGCACCACCAAGCGAGTAACCAGCAAGTACCTGAGCAATTTGCATAACCTGCTCTTGATACAAAATGATACCGTAGGTAGGCTCAAGTACAGGTTGTAAGTCTTCATGTTGCCAAGTTTCATCCGGGTAACTAATGGCTTCACGACCATGCTTACGTTCAATAAAGTTATCAACCATGCCCGATTGCAATGGCCCTGGTCTGAATAAGGCCACCAGAGCAATAATATCTTCAAAACAATCGGGTTTTAATTTATCAATTAAAGACTTCATTCCACTAGACTCTAGCTGGAATACTGCCGTCGTTTTTGAAGCGAGTAATAACTTAAAGCTCGCTTTATCTTCAAGATCTATTGTAGTGATATCGATTGGCTCTTTGCCCGCTTTAAGCAACTTAGCATCAGCCATTTCAATGGCCCATTGCAAAATAGTAAGCGTTCTTAATCCTAAGAAATCGAATTTAACTAAGCCGGCGTCTTCTACATCATTTTTATCAAATTGAGTGACTGGATTGTTACCTTCATCATCACAATATAACGGTGCAAAATCGGTGATCGTTGTTGGAGAGATAACAACGCCACCAGCATGTTTACCCGCATTACGTGTAGTACCTTCTAGGATACGACACATATCAATGAGGTCTTTTACTTCCGAGTCTTGAGCATACACTTCTGGCAGTTTTGGCTCTTCTTCAAAGGCTTTAGCTAAGGTCATGCCAGGTGTAGGTGGAATAAGCTTAGAAATTCTATCAACAAAGCCATAAGGATGGCCTAGTACGCGACCAACATCACGGATAACCGCTTTAGCTGCCATAGTACCAAAGGTAATAATTTGCGAAACCGCATCTCGTCCATAAAGCTCAGCAACATGGTCGATAACTTCATCGCGCCTATCCATGCAAAAATCAATATCAAAATCCGGCATGGAGACACGTTCAGGGTTTAAGAATCGCTCAAAGAGTAAATCATATTCAAGTGGGTCGAGATCGGTAATATCTAATGCATAGGCTACCAAAGAGCCAGCACCTGAACCACGACCTGGACCAACAGGGATATTGTTATCTTTACTCCATTGGATAAATTCCATAACAATGAGAAAGTATCCAGGGAATCCCATATTATTAACAACTTCTAGCTCGATAGCTAAACGTTCATCATAAGGTTTTCTTATTTCAGCGAAGTTAGGAGCATCTACATCAAAAAGCTGCTTCAGCCTTTTTTCTAGACCTTTTTCCGAGACCTTAATAAAGAAGTCATTTATTTCTAAACCTTCTGTCGGAAAGTCCGGCAAGACATATTCACCTAGGGTCACAGTAACATTACAACGCTTGGCAATTTCGACACTATTCTCTAAAGCTTCGGGTATATCACTGAAGAGCTGACACATTTCCTCTTCACTGCGCAGATATTGCTCAGCGCTATAGCGCTTAGGTCTGCGCTTATCATCTAAAGTAAAACCATCATGGATCGCCACTCGAATTTCATGGGCATCAAAGTCATCAGGTGAAAGAAACATCACCTCATTCGTAGCAACTACAGGCAAGTTTTCTTTTTCAGCGAGATCAACAGCAAGATGAATATAGTTTTCTTCATCATCTCGACCAGTTCTTATTAATTCCAGGAAAAAGCTGCGGTCGAAATGTTGTTGATAAAAACTCACCATCTCATCAACTAATTCGGTATTGCCTTTTAGCAACGCTTTACCTATATCCCCTTCACGGCCACCAGAAAGTATGATTAAACCTTCCTTAAACTCAACCAACCAGGATTTATCAATCACCGCTCGGTTTTGGATATGTCCTCGGGTATAGGCCTTAGAAATAAGTTCAGTGATATTCTTATAACCAACATTGTTAGTGGTTAATATGACTAAACGTGAAAGTTCTTCTTCCAACTCATCACTTTTCACCCAAAAATCACAACCAATAATGGGTTTAATTCCAGCGCCATGGGCAGCATGGTAATATTTGACTAGGCCGCAAAGGTTGGTTTGGTCAGTTAAGGCAAGTGCTGGCATATTGAATTCTGCAGCTTTTGCAATAATTGGCTTCACTTTTTTTAAGCCATCGCACATAGAAAAATCACTATGAACGCGTAAATGGATAAATTTGGGTGGTATAAAAGCAGTAGGCTCTTCTGTTGATACTTCTTCGCTCGTCATATCAGTCATTGAATGTACCTAATACTCTAGCGACAGGTTTAAAACTTTGTCGATAACAATCTAGCACTCCATGCTCGATGATCTTTTCTAAGTGAAGTTTTGTTGGATAACCTTTATGTTTGGCAAAACCATACTCAGGATGGAGTTTATCTAAGGCAATCATTTCATTATCTCGCGCAACTTTTGCAATAATTGAGGCTGCACTTATCTCAGCGACTCTGGCATCGCCTTTTACTACCGCTTGGCTGGCTATTTTAGCGCTTTGTTGATCCATTTCATCAGCACTACTTAGAAAGGTAGGACAACGGTTACCATCAACAAGCACAAAATCAGGCTCTACATCCAGGCCAGCAACAGCGCGTTGCATAGCAAGCATAGTCGCGTGTAATATATTTAAGGTATCAATTTCTTGAGGGGTTGCACGACCCAAAGACCAAGCGATAGCCTTCTCTTTTATTTCGATGGATAACAAGTTACGTTTCTTTTCCGACAATTTTTTTGAATCCATTAATCCTTCAATTGGATTATCGGGATCTAAAATAACAGCCGCAGTAACTACGTCACCAACCAAAGGACCACGGCCAACTTCATCAATACCCGCGATACAATAAGCTATCGGGTATTCAAAATCAGGAAACGTTTGCTTACTCGCCATATTATTTACTCTAGATAAGGTATGCTTATCTTATTTGTTAGTTATTATTTTTATTGTCTAAAAGTTAGCTTGCTAAAACATCAAGGACTGCTTTCGCTGCTTGTTTACTCGCGTCACACTTCAACTGTTGATGAATTTCATTATAACTGTCATTCAGTTGGCTTTGATCCTGATATAAGCGCTCTTTAACCAAAGGCACAATATTATCAGGGCAAACCTCTTTTTGTAATAATTCAGGCACTAGTGATCTATTTGCTAATAAATTAGGTAAAGAGAACCACTTCAATTTGACTAACCATCGACCCAAGAAAAAAGTTACAGGGCTAAATTTATAACAAATAACCATAGGTCGTTTAATTAAAGCGGCTTCTAAAGTGACGGTTCCTGAGGCTGTTAATAAACAATCACTAGCGGCCATAACGTCTTGTGTTTGGTTAAGTACAACTTCTACCATCAAATCAGGTGCAAATTCAGCTTTGAGTGCATTAAATTGTTCAGTGCGTTGCTCGCTAATCATAGGGGCAACAAAGTGTAATTCACTATCTTGAGCTTGCAATTGTTTAGCGCTCTCGAAGAAGTCTTCCAATAAACGAGATAATTCGCCGCCACGACTGCCTGGCATAAGCGCAAGAATTTTTTTATCCTGTGGTAAACCAAGCTTACTTCTAGCTAAAGTTTTATCACTTTGCATTGGTATATCATCAGCGAGAGGATGACCAACAAAGGTGCAAGGGACATCATGCTTATCATAAAAAGCTTTTTCAAAAGGTAATAAAGCTAACACCATGTTCGTTGCTTTAGCTATTTTAAATATACGCTTTTCACGCCATGCCCACACTGAGGGGCTAACATAATGAACCGTTTTAATACCATGCCCTTTAAGCTTCAGTTCAAGACCGATATTAAAATCAGGGGCATCAATGCCAATAAAGACATCAGGCTTATCTGCAGTAAAAAAATTAACCAAGGTTTTACGGACATGTAACAAACGACGAATTCTGCCAAGTACTTCGACGAGTCCCATGACAGATAACTCTTCCATGGAAAACAAGCTTTCAAAACCTAACGCATTCATTTTGGGACCGCCAATGCCAATAAATTTCGCATTGGGATGAGTTTGACGTAAAGAGGCTATCAGGCCAGCGCCGAGCGTATCACCTGAATGTTCACCAACAACCATTGCAAATACAGTTTGTTGGTGAGAGTGTTGATTATGAGTAGTCATAGGCGTTAAAGGTACTTAGAATTAACAGTACCTATAGAAAAGGTACTTGTATTAACGGCACATGTTTAACGTATTAAGTTTAACGAATGAGACCGCGATTAGATTCTTTGATTGAATTACAAAACACTTGTAATTCTGCAGATTGTGCTGGCATTTCACTTATAGCAGTTAACGCTTCTTCAACAGAAAGTCCTTGACGGTACAATACTTTATAGGCGCGCTTTATCGTTAAAATGGTTTCTTTATCAAAACCACGACGTTTTAAACCTTCACTATTTAAACCAAAAGGTTTTGCCGGTTGACCCGAAGCCATAACATAAGCAGGAACGTCTTTAAGTATCAGGGCGTTACCAGCAATAAAACTATGGGCGCCAATATGGCAGAATTGATGAACACCTACCATGCCGCCAATAATGGCATGATCGCCTACATGAACGTGACCGGCAATCGAAGCATTATTTGCAAATATACAATGACTGCCAACCATACAGTCATGAGCAACATGGGTATAAGCCATAAATAAATTATTACTGCCTATTTGAGTCAGACTATTATCTTGAATCGTGCCACGGTGAACAGTACAAGACTCGCGGAAAGTATTGTTATCACCAATGATCAATTCAGTTGGCTCACCGTCATATTTAATGTCCTGACAGTCTTCACCAATACTGGCGAATTGAAAGATACGGTTGCCTTTACCAATGCGAGTTGGACCATTAATAACCACATGCGAGCTAATTTCACAGTCATCACCAATAACAACGTTACTCGCAATATAAGTCCATGGACCTATGGAGACATTTTTGCCGATAACGGCACCTGGTTCAATAATAGCTTGAGGATGAATCATACATTAAATCTTCTAAAGGTAAGTGAGCGTTTTGTCTAAATTATAGATATAAATTAAGGCTAAAGAGGGCGACGTGCACACATAAGATCAGCAGAGCAAACCACTTTACCATCTACTCGAGCTTCACCATAAAATTTCCACATACCACGACGTTCTTTAAGAAACTCAACATGTAAATGCATAGTATCACCTGGTAGGACAGGCTTTTTAAATTTAGCATTATCTATTGAGGCAAATAAATACATTTCATTGTCATCACGTCCTTCTGTACTCTTAAATCCAAGAATACCTGTCGCCTGTGCTAATGCTTCTAAAATCAACACACCTGGGAAAATAGCGAGCTCTGGAAAATGGCCAGTAAAAACAGGCTCATTTATTGTCACATTTTTAATGGCATGCAACGTTTTACCGGGTTCGTGATCAACAACTTTGTCAACTAATAACATTGGGTATCTGTGAGGTATCAACGTTTTTATTTCGTTAAGATCGATAGGTTTTTTTACAGTTTCCAAATGAATATTCCTTGTTGGTTAGCGCAGTTAGTTAGTACTAAACTAACTGCCTACTATATTTGTGTCAGCTTCATGTTGAGTGACAGAAAGACTTTGGAGTATTTTACGCATTGGTGGGGGTAATAGCTAGTTTTTAGCGAGTAATTTTTCTAACTCTTTCACTCGTTTAGTCAAGCTATCAAGTCGCTTAACTCGTGCATTAGTTTTATGCCATTCGTTATTTGCTACTACTGGCATACCAGAAGAATACACGCCAGCTTGAGTGATATTTTTCGTAACCATAGACATACCAGTAAAAACACTGTTGTCGGCGATAGTAATATGACCATTAACGCCAACTAAGCCAGCAATCGTACAATTTTTACCTATGACTGTACTGCCAGCGATAACCGTACAACCTGCTATAGCCGTATTTTCACCAACGATAACATTGTGAGCAATTTGAATTTGGTTGTCTAAAATAACCCCATCCCTTATCTCGGTATTATCTAGTGCGCCTCGATCAATAGTAGTACTCGCTCCAACCTCAACATGATTACCTATTATCACGCTACCTAGTTGTGGGATTTTGTGCCATTTGTACTGACCTGTAACAGGTGCATAGCCAAAACCATCAGAGCCAACAACCGTATTAGCTTGAATTAAGCAATGATGACCAATTTCTACCCTATGATAAATAGTAATATTTGCCCAAAGCGTCGTTGATTCAGCTATCTTAACCGCCTCACCAATAAAACAGCCCGCACCAATACTTACATTATCAGCTAGTTGTACACCTGACTCAATAACCGTATTAGCACCAATACTTACATTTTCGCCAATAGAAACACCTTGTGCAATCACAGCACTAGGGTGAATACCATTAGCTACTTTTGGCGTGTTATCAAGTAACTTCGCAACAATAGCATAACCCATATAAGGGTTATTCATCACGAGTGCGCTCACCTGACAGGCTTCTGCCGCATCAGGGGATACGATTACGGCACTTGCATTCGTTGAGCTAAGCTGCTGCTTATATTTGCTATTGGCAAGAAAAGCTATTTGTCCCGCGCCAGCATTGGCTAAAGTCGCTAAGCTATTGATTTTAACCTGTGCTTCTTTTTGTTCATCGAGATCAGTCGGCACTACCAATTTAGCATCGAGCTTGATAGCAATTTCAGCTAACGTGTAAATCATAATCGTGCCTTTACCGCAATGAATAATAAATTATCTATATTAATGATAACTAAGCAACTTATTTAAGCTTGCTAACTTGTTCAACCACAACATCTGTAAGGCTAGCATCTGGTTTAGCATAAACAACAGCTTGTTGAGAAAGAACTAAATCAAAATCTTGCTTAACAGCAATTTTGTCTACTGCTTGACGAACTAATGCTATGATTTTATTCGTTTCTTGGTTTTGACGCTGACTAGCTTTTTCTTGCAAAGCTTTACCTTTTACTTGGTATTCTTGAAATAAAGATTTAACTTTTACATTAAGCTCTTCTTTTTCCTTTGCACTCATTAATGAGCCATCACGCTTAAGTTTTTCTTGGTAATATTTAATGTCTTTTTCAAGCTGAGTAATCGTTGCTTTTTCATCTTTAAACTCAGCTTCTAAGCTTTGCATTAACGCTGCCGTTTGCGGTATTTTACTCATCACTTCTTGAAAGTTAACTACCCCAATTTTTTGATCTGCTGCCATAGCTGAACTTGCTAATAACATACCTGATGCTGCTACGCCCATAACCATAGTTTTAATAACTTTATTCAACGTTGTTCCCCTTTATTTATTATTTGTTACTTGCAAATTTACGGATAAATATTTATGTCGGTTAATATAGCAAGATTAATTCATTTAACGCAGCTAAAATCTGCGTTTTAAAATGTTTTTCCTATGTTAAAGCTAAAGAATGATAAATCATCACCCTCTTCTTCTCTAACTGATCGAGCGAAACTAAAAATCATAGGTCCCATTGGCGAAAGCCATTGTAATGAAATACCTGCCGAACTACGAAAGCGTCCCGGATCTGAATAGTCATCAATTTTAGCAAATTCCTCTGGTGCTAAGTCTTGATAACTTGCCATGTTAAACTCTGTATCCCAAACACTACCAGCATCCCAAAAAATACTTGTACGCACACTGTTTGAGTAGCTTTCATCTAAGAAAGGCGTTGGTACTATTAACTCTATACCAGCGAGTGCCATGGCATTACCACCGACAGAGCTTTGTGATACAGCAATAGAGTCATTATCAGGTCCTAAACAACAACCACCACCTGGTAACTGCTTAGGACTACGGTATATTGCACGTGGCCCGACACTGTTATTTTCAAAACCTCTCAAAGAATCAGAGCCACCTGCGCTGAAGTTTTCCCAGAAAGGTAATAATTGATCATTTCCATCAACTGTTCCATAACCATTGGCATAACCTAACTGTACACGGGTTAATACTGACCACTTCTGGCTTCGCGTTAATGGGAAATAAAATTTAGCATCATAGTTTAGTTTAAAATATTGCAAATCAGACTTGGGTGATGTCATTTTCGCATTGAATCGCTGTTGAGAACCCGATGTAGGGAAAGTTCCTCGGTTAAGCGTACTACGCGATAGACCCGCATTTAAATCTAAGGTTTTAAATGCAAGCTGGCCATCCGGATCATTTGGATCTGCGTAGATATCATAGAAATTCTGAATTTGATCATACGCTTCTAATTGCGATATTTGGTTATATTTCCAACCCACGCCAAAATTTAAGCGAAGGTATTCATTAACAGGAAATCCCCAGTTAAGACCTAAACCAAAAGTTTTGTTTTTATACTCAACCAAGTTGGCATTACCAGCATCATATTCGCTGTAATAAACTTGGCCACCGAGTGACACAGCATCGACGGTAAAGTAAGGGTTAGTATACGAGATAGTGGCATTTTTTTGATAACTATTTCTTGCTATGTTGAAGCCAAGTTGATTACCAGTACCTAAAAAGTTATTTTGTTGCACACCCGCGTTTACACTTAATTTTGTTTCTGAGCCATAACCTATACCGGCATTAAATGAGCCAGAAGGTTGTTCTTTGACGGTAAAGTCGATATCGACTAAATCATCTTCCCCTTCAATCTGCTTGGTTTCAAACTCAACAGTTTCCATGTAAGGCAAGCGCATTAACCAAGACTTAGATGACTCAACCACACTGTTAGACAGCCAAGCGCCTTCCATTTGTCGCATTTCACGACGTAATACGTTATCAGCTGTAACATGATTTCCGGTAAAATTTATACGGTTTACATAGACACGCTTTCCTGGGTCAATGGATATTGATAATTTAACGGTATGATTTTCATCATCAACTTCAGGGATGGTTCTCACTTTAGGGTAAGCGTAACCATAACGTCCTAGGAATTTACTAATCACTTCTTCAGTATAAGTAACCTCAGCACCGTTATAGAGCTCATCAGCTTGTAATGGGTTTATAGCACGGATGGTATTCTCAAAACCCGCCATATCACCGACAAAATCAACCTCACTAATAGTGTAAGTCTCTCCTTCACTGACATTTAGAGCAATATACACCGCTTTTTTATCTGGAGTCATTGATACCTGAGTAGAGTCGACTTTGAAGCGCAAATAGCCACGGTTAAGATAGTAACTATTAATGGTTTCCATATCCCCTTGTAACGTCTGCTTCTGGTATCTGTCCTGAGCCATAAAATTCCACCAAGGCGAATCATATGTTAGCTCTATTTTATCTAAAATTTCAGTATCAGAAAAAACCTCATTACCAACGATATTAATTTGTCTTATTGCAGCGGAGTCACCCTCAACAAAAGAAAACTCCAAATTGACTCGGTTTCTCGGTAAATGCGTTACTTTCGCGGTCACTTTAGCGTTGTATTTACCAACACTATGGTAGAAGTTCTCTAACCCCATCTCAATACCAGAAATAACGGTACGGTCAAGTGTCTCACCAACACGAATATTACTACCATCAAGACTTTCTGTTAGCTGTTCATCTTTTAGATCGCTGTTGCCATCAAAAAGAATTTCACTAATAGTTTCTCGTTCTCTAACACGGTAAACCAATCGGTTTCCATCACGGAAAACCCTAATATCATTAAAGTGACCAGCTTTGTACAAGGCCTTTATAGATTGCGAAATTCGAAAGTCATTAAGTTCATCACCGACATTAAATGGAATATGCGTTAACGCAGCACCTAAAGCAACACGTTGTAGACCTTTGACCTCAATGTCTTCAACTTGAAAGCTTGATGCAGCTTGGGCATAAGGTAGTGATGTTCCTAGCGTACCTAAAAGTAGGGCTAAGGCAATTTTTTTCATGATCATATATTATAAACTTCGTTACTTCTTTTTATAAAAACGGTTAGCTACACACTCAATCTAATGCAGTGACTCTAACACTAGACTGAATTTATTCAATGCCAATAATATTAGAGTGTTAAGGCATAAACCTTAAGACTAGCCTCTTCGACTTTCTGTATCCTTCCTTTGAAATCTCATAAAGCCATATAGCAATAAAGAGCGTATCCTTTCATTCAACTTTTCAACGTTAAATATTTTTTAACACCTATTTCTTACAATTATTCAGTTGTTTCACTATCACACGTTTTTATAAGTGCAATACTGGCAATAATTATTAAAGTCAATCAACCCAATACTCGACTAAAGTCATTAAATAGACCTATAGCCATCAACATTAATAACGCCAAAGCACCAATCTTAAATCCTGCCTCTTGGGTCTTTTCTGGTACTTCTTTACCTGTCAAAAGCTCTATAAGATAATAGAGTAAGTGTCCGCCATCAAGTACTGGGAGCGGTAAAAGGTTAATAATGCCTAAATTAATACTAATTAAGGCTAAAAAGCCTAGAAAGTATACAAATCCATGACTTGCACTACTACCCGCACCTTGAGCAATACCAATAGGGCCGCTCAAATTTTTTACCGATACATCACCAGTAATCAATTTACCTATCATGCTAAATGTTAAACTTGTCAGATTCCAAGTACGTTGAGCACTTTCTTTGAGAGCTTCAATAGGCCCATAACTTAATTCAATTAATAGTGATTTTGGCCAAGCATCAACTTTAGGCGCAACACCAATATAGCCGATGACCTTCCCTGCTTGTTCAATACTGTTTGGTATTACAAAGAGGTTAAGCATTTCACCGTGACGCATAATAGTGATTGAGACTTCTTTATCTGGATACTGCTTTATCTCTTTAGCAAAAGCAATCCAATCATCAGTCAACACATCATTAACAGCAATAAGTTTGTCGCCAACTAACAGCCCAGCCAATTCTGCTGGGCTAGCTTCTGCTACGACAGCTAGCTCATTGTGAACCTTAGGTCGATAAGGCGTAATCCCCAAACTTGTTAAAGCCGACATTTCATCAGGTGAGAATTGCCAATTACGGGTATCTAAAGTAACGCTAGAAATGTACTGGCTATCACCTTTTTTCGTTCTGATTGTTATTTCTTCATTACCAATTTGCCCAATAAGCGCAAGGTTAACATCTTGCCAATCTCGCGTTGTGTTACCTGCAACACTGATAATTTCACTGTCTTTTGGTAGATTAGCTTCGGCTGCAATCGAGCTTGGTACAATTTCACCAATCATTGGTTTCACGCTTGGCACGCCAATAAGGAACATGATATACAAAGCGAATAGAGCAAAAATAAAGTTAGCTAAAGGACCCGCAGCAACAATAGCAATACGCTGATAAACCGTTTTAGCGTTGAAGGTTTTATCTTTATCTTCAGGCTTTACCTCATCAACACGCTCATCTAACATTTTGACATAGCCACCTAATGGTATCATTGCCAAAACATATTCAGTGCCGTCTTCTCCGATTTTTCGCCAAAGGGGCTTACCAAAACCAACAGAAAAGCGTTCAACTTTTACGCCGTTTTTTCGAGCAACCCAAAAATGACCATATTCGTGTACGGTAACAAGGATTCCTAAAGCAATAACAAAGGATGTTAGGTTCCACAAAAAGTCCATCATGTTAAATATTACCCTGTCGCGATACCGCTTCTGTTTGCAAGAAATCTGCTAATAATTTTTGTGCAAATGAACGTGCTTGCTTATCTAGGGCAATAACCTCATTAATATTATCTACCTTTTGTGAGACAAATTTTTTCACAGAAGTTTCATTTATTTTATAAATATCAGTAAATTTTATTTTTTTGTCTAAAAAAGCTGCAACAGCAATTTCATTGGCTGCATTGAGTGCAGTACAAGCGGCTTGACCTTCTTTACAAGCTTCAATCGCAAGCTTTAGGTTTGGATAACGTTCAAAATCAACAGCTTGAAATTCAAAAGAGGTGGTGTTAAAAAAGTCTAGAGGGGCAACGCCCGATTCAATACGATCTGGAAAACTTAACGCATGAGCGATGGGAGTACGCATATCTGGATTGCCCATTTGTGCGATGACAGAGCCATCTTTGTACTGAACCATTGAATGTATAGTACTTTGGGGATGTAAAACGACTTGAATATCTTCAGCTTCAACATTAAAAAGCCACTTAGCTTCAATAAACTCAAGACCTTTATTCATCATAGTTGCTGAATCAACAGAGATTTTTCGCCCCATATCCCAGTTAGGATGGGCACATGCTTGTGAAGGAGTGACTGACTCTAAAGTATCGATATCTCTTGTTCTAAAAGGTCCGCCAGAGCCAGTTAATAATATCTTACTGATGCCGTTAGCAAGGAGTTCGCACTCCCCTACTTTAGCTTGTTGCTGAGATGGTAAGCATTGAAAAATAGCATTGTGTTCGCTATCTATAGGCAGGAGTTCGGCTCCTGAGGCTTTAACGGCGGCCATAAAAATGGCGCCTGATGTAACCAATGCTTCTTTATTTGCTAATAATACCCGTTTTCCTGCATTGACAGCGGCGAGTGTCGGTAACAAACCAGAGGCGCCAACAATAGAGGCCATCACGGTATCGGAGTTTTGACATTCAGCGATGTCAATTAAAGCCTGTTTTCCAGTTAATACAGCAATATCATTGACATCAGCATCAGCTAGCTTTTCGATAAGTAAAGCAGCATGTTCGCTAGACACTAATACAACTTGCTGAGGTTTGAATTCGAGACATTGCTCAAACATTACGTCAACGCTAGTGTAGGCAGCCAAACTAGTTACTTGAAAGCGTTCTGGATGAAGTCTGACTACATCGAGCGTACTACAACCAATGGATCCCGTTGAACCTAATATACAAAGTTGACGTTTAGACACGCATTTACCCCAATTAATTTATCAAAATGCTAGAAAGTAAAGAAATTATCAAGCAAGTAATAGGTAACAAAGAGCAAAAACAGGTGCTGTTGCCGTGAGACTATCTATTCTATCTAAAATTCCGCCATGACCAGGTAATATAGTACCACTATCCTTAACACCAGCTTGACGTTTAAACATACTCTCGGTTAAATCACCTAAAACAGAGATAGAGGTAATCAAGAGGGTAACCATTAACGCCGTCATAAATTTATCACTTGACCACTGTAATGCAAATCCAACTATTACGGTTAATATGCTGGCACAAACAACACCACCTAAAAAACCTTCTATGGTTTTGCCAGGGCTAACATTAGGCATAAGTTTACGTTTACCTAATGACTTTCCAACAAAGTAAGCACCAACATCGGCACTCCAGACAAGCATAAACAAGTACATCAATAATTGCGCACCTTGAAACTCATCTAAGAGGTGATTATTAGTACGCAAAACCATAAAGGCGAGCCAAGTAGGCACTAGGGTTAACCAACCAAATATGGCGATAATAAATTTATTATTTGCCCAAAAGCTACTCGACTTGGGATATAGAAACATTAAAAAAGCAGCAAATAGCCACCAGAGCACACTCAGCCATAGTATTGAGGTTATGTCATGTTGTACGCCAGTGATCACTAACCAAGTTTCATCAACAGGCAATAAAAACCATAAAGCTGCGATTATTGCACTCGTCACTACCGCATAACCCAATCGTTGCACGGTATCAACCAACCCCATAAAACGCGCCCATTCCCATGAACCTATACCGATAATTGCCATTAAAAGTATGGCAAAATAGTTAATTGGCAAATAGAAAATTGCTGAGATTGCAGCTGGTGCTAATATTAAAGCCGTTATAATTCGTTGTTTTAACAAGGGCTACCCTTTTTTAGTAATGGACTATACGCTAGTCAGGCAAACTCTGAGTAGTGTTGCTCGGTTTGCTATTCTTAATTATATTTTATTAATTATATTTTTAATAATTATGTTTTTTCGCTTCTTGCTTGCTCTCCCGTTTTACCAAAACGGCGTTCTCGCTGGTCAAAGCAGCTTATGGCTTGTAAAAATTGCATTTCATTAAAGTCAGGCCAAAGTGTATCGGTGAAATAAAGTTCGGCATAAGCAGCCTGCCATAAAAGAAAGTTACTAATGCGATAATCACCACCGGTGCGGATAAGTAAATCTAGTGTCGGAAGGTTTGCCAAACAAGTTTGTTCATTGAGGGTATCTTCACTGATATCATCAAGAGACATTGTACCTTGCTTGACGTCACTCGCTAGTTTCTTAGCAGCTTGAACAATATCCCAACGGCCACCATAGTTTGCCGCAATAGATAAAACCAAACCAGTATTTCCTGCAGTAAGCTGTTCTGATTTAGCAATATTTTTTTGTAACTTTTCAGAAAAACGACTTAGGTCACCTACCACTTGAAAGCGAATATTATGTTTATGCAAGCGTTTAACTTCTTTCGTTAACACATACATAAATAAATCCATTAAAACACTCACTTCTTTTGCCGGTCGCTGCCAGTTTTCGCTACTAAAAGCAAAAAGTGTCAGCGCCTTAACATTAGACTTTCGTGCAGTAGCAACAACTTGCCGTACTGACTCAACACCAGCTTTATGCCCAGCAACTCGTCCTTTTCCTTGTAATTGAGCCCAGCGACCATTGCCATCCATGATGATAGCAACATGTTGGGGGATGTTCTTATTATCAACTTGCCCAATTAAAGCTTCGGTATTTTCCACTTAACAATTTTCCATTAATTATTTAAGCCATCATATTTATAAGACGTTATGAATAAAAAACGCCAGTTGGCTAGAAAGCAACAACATGGCGTTTGGTATTAAACTAACTTATATTTCCATTAGTTCCGCTTCTTTCTTCACAAGCACTTCGTCTACTTGTTTCACGAAAACATCTGTTATTTTTTGAATTGAATCTTCAGCTTGATGATGTTCATCTTCACTGATTTCTTTTTCTTTTAACAGACTTTTAAAATCAGAGTTTGCATCACGACGAATATTACGGATAGCAACTTTTCCGCCTTCAGCTTCACCACGAACAACTTTAACAAGATCTTTACGACGCTCTTCTGTAAGCGGCGGTAATGGGATACGAATCAATGTGCCATTCGACTGTGGGTTTAAACCTAAATCAGACTTTAAAATAGCCTTTTCAACAGCACCAATCATACCTTTATCAAAAACAGTAATTGACAGGTTACGTGCATCTGGAACCGAGATATTACCAACCTGGTTTAACGGTGTATCCATTCCATAATATTGTACAACAATGTTATCGAGCAAAGAGGCATGAGCACGGCCTGTTCTGATTTTATTTAAGCTAACTTTTAAAGCTTCAATGCTTTTACCCATACGTTCTTGAGCATCTTCAATTATTTCATCTATCACGTTAATTTTCCTAAATATTATAAGTTAACGTAAACCAGCTTTGATACCCTGATTTACTTATTATTAGCTTTGACTTAAGTCTCAAAACGTTATTTGTGTGTAATTACAGTACCTTCACTATTGCCCATAATAACTGATTTTAACGCACCTGGCTTATTCATATTAAAGACACGAATAGGGATATTGTGATCTCGTGCTAAGGTAAAGGCCGCTAAGTCCATTACTTTTAATTCTTTATCTAAAACTTCATCATAGCTAAGTTCATGGTAAAGCTCGGCTTCTGGATTCTTCACAGGATCTTCAGAATAAATACCGTCGACTTTAGTCGCTTTTAAAACGGCATCGGCTTCGATTTCAATACCGCGTAAACACGCAGCTGAATCGGTAGTAAAAAATGGATTGCCTGTTCCAGCTGAAAAGATTACAACGCGGCCAGACTTTAATAAACTGATAGCGTTCGCCCAGTTATAACGCTCACATACTCCTGCTAAATCGATGGCAGACATCAAGCGTGTATTTACAAAGGCGCGATGAAGCGCATCACGCATTGCTAAACCGTTCATTACGGTAGCAAGCATACCCATTTGGTCGCCAACAACACGGTTCATGCCCGCTTCAGCTAAACCAGCACCACGAAATAAATTTCCACCACCGATAACTAGACCTACTTGGATGCCCATCTCTACTAGTTCTTTTATTTCTTGAGCCATACGATCAAGTACTTTTGGGTCAATGCCAAAACCCTCTTCGCCCATCAGTGCTTCACCACTGAGTTTTAATAGAATTCTTCGATAAGCAGGTTTTGGATTAGTTGTCATAGGGAGAAATTCCTGTCGCGGTTAGAGTAATAAAATTTAAGCACAAAAATAGCCGAGGTCAAAAGACCGCGGCTATTTTAATACGTTTAGCCCACACACGATAGTCTAAACTGAAAAAACTCTATTTTTATTATGTAAATAATGAAGAACATTGCTCATAAATGGTCAAAAATAACACAAGACAATCTGATTTAATCAAGGTCTAGGTCATCTTGCATAGTCATGTTATACCATTCCATCTAAGAAAGTGATCGCTTAGCGAGAATTTAAAGGGTTAGAGGCAAGGCATTGATTGCCAGGAATAGTTATTCTATTGTTTAAATCAATAACGCAGCATATAAGCCTTTAAAACTCGCCCTTCGGGAACGCATTGGCATCATGGTAAAGGCACAAAATTTTTTGATGTAGAATAACTATATCAACACATATTTTGCTTTTTCTCATATCGCCAATGCCGTTCTAAGTGGTCACTTCTTTAGATGGATTGGTATTATGTAACAATGCATATTTTCAGTAAAATACAGTAAAAATACAGATTGCTAAATTGAGGGCATAAAAAAACGCCTACCTAGGTAGACGTCTCTTAGCTATTCAATTATTTATGAAGCGAGTAAAAACTCACACATAAAAATGAATTATGCTTTAGCAGCAGCAATTTGCGCTTCAACTTCAGCAGCAAAATCTTCTTCTTTTTTCTCGATACCTTCACCAACTTCTAAACGTACGAAGCTAGTAACAGTAATTCCTTTCTCAGCAAGAACGGCACCAACTGTTTTCTTAGGTTCCATGATGAAAGCTTGACCTGTTAAAGAAACTTCACCAGTGAATTTCTTCATACGACCAGTAACCATCTTCTCAGCGATTTCTTCAGGCTTGCCTTCGTTCATCGCCATTTCGATTTGGATGCGTTTTTCATTGGCAACAACATCAGCTGGAACATCTTCTGGAGTTAAGAATTCTGGCTTGCTTGCAGCAACGTGCATTGCAATGTGCTTAAGTGATTCAGCATCACCTTCACCAGCAACAACTACACCAATCGTAGCACCATGCTTGTATGCAGCTAACGTAGTACCTTCAACATAAGCTACACGGCGAACATTGATGTTTTCACCTATTTTAGTCACTAGAGCAATACGCTCTTCTTCAAACTTAGCTTGTAAGTCTTCGATAGAAAGCTTTTCAGCAGCAGCGGCATCAGCAACTTTGTTAGCAAATGCTAAGAAGTTGTCATCTTTTGCTACGAAATCAGTTTGACAGTTAACTTCAACTAATGTGCCATCTTTAATGATGATTTGACCTTCAGCAGCGATGTTACCTGCTTTTTTAGCAGCTTTAGCTTGACCGTTCTTACGCATATTTTCAATCGCAAGTTCCATGTCGCCGCCAGCTTCTACTAGAGCATTTTTACAATCCATCATGCCCGCAGCTGTGCGGTCACGTAGTTCTTTAACCATTGCAGCAGTAATTGCCATGAGTTAATTCCTCGGTGTTCAGTTATCCCCAATTCAGAATTTTCAAAAATTAGCACTGGGCATAAGTATTAAATAAGTTGCCACAAAAGCGTACTTTTATGGCAATAGAAAATAAACGTGTTATAAACTGAAGTTATTCAGCTTCAACAAAACCGTCTTTTTCAGCTTGTACTACGATGTTTTGCTCACGACCACTTGTTACAGCGTTAGCAACAGCATCACAGTATAAAGTTACTGCGCGGATAGCATCATCGTTACCTGGAACAACGTAATCAACGCCATCAGGGTTTGAGTTAGTATCAACAACAGAAATTACTGGGATACCAAGGTTGTTTGCTTCTTTAATAGCAATGTGCTCGTGGTCAGCATCAATGATAAATAAAACGTCAGGTAAACCACCCATGTTTTTGATACCACCTAAGCTTTTATCAAGCTTTTCCATTTCACGAGTACGCATTAACGCTTCTTTCTTAGTTAATGCTTCGAAAGTACCGTCAGTGCTTTGAGATTCTAAATCTTTTAAACGTTTGATAGATTGACGAACTGTTTTCCAGTTAGTCAACATACCACCTAACCAGCGGTGGTTAACGTAGAATTGGTCAGACTTAATAGCGGCATCTTTGATTGCATCACTTGCAGCACGTTTAGTACCAACAAATAATACTTTACCTTTTTTCGATGAAACATTGTTTACAAAAGCAAGTGCTTCATTGAACATAGGAACTGTTTGTTCAAGGTTAATGATATGAACTTTATCGCGAGCACCAAAAATGAATTGCTTCATTTTAGGATTCCAGTAACGAGTTTTGTGACCGAAGTGAACACCTGCTTTAAGCATATCGCGCATTGAAACGTTTGACATTTTTCTTTTCCTTTATGGGGTTAAGCGTTCATACACCCAATATACACGACCCTTTTGTTTCGACTTGAAAGCCAAAAGCTGAGCACCCCGGTATACCTTTAATAGATGTATGTGAGTTTATAATAATGACTTATAAGCCAAAAAACCAAAAAAGCCTTTTGTTCAAATAGTCGATTTAAATTGTCACTTAACCAAGCTAAAACAGCGTTTATCGTTTATAAAAAAGACAAAACTGATGAACTAAAAATTAAGCGCCGCATTTTATACCATAAAAAAGGATATTTAGCGAGACAAAAATGATTTATCATCTAATGTCGATTTATAGTGGGATAATCTGGCAAGGCAAGTTAAAATCAGCTGATATTTAGAATATTTAATAAAGATTTAGTCTTTAATCAAAATCATCAACATTTGTAGAGTAAGAAATGGCAGCAGAATTATTTTTCATTTATGACAGTCACTGTCCTTGGAGTTACGCAACAACTCCGTTAGTGAATGCGGTAAACCAATCATTACCAGAAGTAGCTCTGAATTTATGGCATTGTGCCTACTTTTCAGATGCCGACGGCGAAAATACAATAACTAAGCAACAAATAACGCAAGTTAAAGAGTTATCTTCAGTGAACTTTTCCCCAGAATACATGGGCAAGTTATCACATGGTAAAGATTCGACCTTATGTGCAAACCTAATGACTTGGGCTGTAGGTAAAACACCGGAACAAGCATTACGGTTATTGAACGCTTTGCAAGCAGCACATTTTTCAGCAGGTAACGATCTCAGTGAACAAGCTGATTTAGAGAATATCATTGAAGAATTCAAACTATCTGTTCCTGCCAAAGTATTTAATAAAACAAAATTAACTACTGATGCTGCCGCACAAGTACACGAAATTTATGCGCTGCAAGAAATAATAGGAACTCAAGCTATACCGGCATTATTACTGGCCATTGACGATGAACTTATTTTGCTAAATCACAATTTTTATCTGCAAGAACCAAATGCCATCATTGATGCAATAAAATTAGAGTTAAATAATCACGGTTAACTTGCTATCTTAGTGGCAAGTTATTCATCGAATACGGTGAAA
>ERZ1027231.87-NODE-87-length-57285-cov-196.943386_pt1 | contig 57285 bp, 46 predicted proteins | sample MGYA00520866_ERZ1027231 | MGnify/ENA primary metagenome ERZ1027231 (study PRJEB33311, sample SAMEA4378411) | marine metagenome | biome: Marine biome; feature: Fjord; material: Water | collected 2014-07-20T08:00:00Z/2014-07-... | depth 75 m ...
CAGGAAAGAATGCACAAGTGAAAAAATCCATGCAGTACTTTCGAGACATGGTGGGGAAAGATGAAGACGCTGATAATTTACTGGAACCTGCTTTAGCGGCCGCCACTTACCGTGTTGTAGTTAAGCGACCCAGAAAGAGTCCGTTTTTGAACAATAAAAAGCCCACATTGAGTCATGAGGGCAAAGCCAATCGGTTTGATATTTATGTGAATAAGAGCATGAAAGATTAGCTTTTATTCATTATTAAATAGTTATTTGTGGGATGACGCTACGCACATCCGACCAACAAACTCTCTTAACGCTCAAATGCATATATTCAATTATTTATGCAATCGATCATGGCTTACTCATCACCGTACAAACTCCCAGTTAATGGCATGATATATACTCGGCCTTTTGAGAACTGATCACTCGTATCAGTATCATCATAGTATGGCATTCCAAAGTAAGCGTATTGACTGCCCTGGCCTGACCAATTCCCTAAACTGCCCACGTCGCGGCCAAAACCATCGCCGTATTGGTATTCTTCTGCCGTTGTTGTTCTGCCATTACTGTTATAAATGAAATAGCCTTGCTCACTCTGTAATGCCGTAAAATCAAATCCATCATAAAAAGGAGCGCTGCCATAGACCACATACACACCACCACGACCAAAGGGACCATAATCTAATTCATCATCTGAGTTGATATAGGCAGATCCGTAATTGGGTGTGCCTAACAATAGCTCTGCGGTATTATCGCCGGTTAAATCCGGTAAAAAAGCTGGCATGGCATATTTTTTATTCATGTCATCCGGTTCGTAATATTGCAAATCTTCAACATCGTCCACCACATTGGTATTTACTTTGGCTGGCGACTCTCCTCCCCAAAGAATAATGTTGCTACTATACTTAATTTGACTTTGGGCACCGTTCCGGTAATACCCCGTATTAATAAACACATCGGATAATCCGTCACCATTGAAATCTTCATTTGACGTAATTGTAGACTCGCGCAATCGTCTAAATATCAAGTTATCGAAATCAAATATACCAGACAGAATAAAACCGTCATCTAGAGTTAGATCGGCTAAATTAAATTCAGCAGTCCAACTTTCTTTGCCATATACTATATATAAGTAATCCGCCTTGATTCCTTCACCCACATATGAACCATCTAAAATTGCAAAGTCATCGTATTGGTCACCATTAAAATTGCCAAGCGACACCATGGATTGCCCCAACCCACTATCTCCTGTACCGAAAAAACCTTCATTTACATTGGTCGAATCTATAAAACGTGTACCGTTCTCACCATCTAATAATGCATCAAAATCCAATTCACCAAATACCCCAGTGGTATTACCAAACAATAAATAGGGGAAAATTTCTCGGTACGGGTTTTCTGTATCACTGTCATACAATTTATTTTTGGCCACTGGATCAAAACCAATAAAAATATCCTGCATGCCGTCGCCGTTTATGTCCCCTGCAGGTATAATTTTTCTATGCTCATCATCATTTGAAGACACATTGGTGATGCTAAAGCCATAATTAACAGGTAGATCCGATTGCACAATGCTTGTAGGCCATGATTGACGGCCATAAATGTAATACAAGATACCGGGCTTTGCATTACCATCCAGTATGACCAAGTCTTGCAAGCCATCGTTATTAAAATCACTACCGGCCATCACACGGATTGCGGCTTCATTATAGTCATCGTAATCAAGATTATCATCATTCGTGAAGCTAGCCACTTCAATGGTGGTCATGGCAAGGTCGGTTACATTTTCTTTATTGACCAAGGCGGGTAGTGTTGTGCCACCTGCTATTAAATGCACATGCATGCTCCCTGTCCAGAATCTAGACCCATCTGAAGAGTAACTGCCCTCACCTGTGTAGACGACCGCCAGATCATCGATGCCATCGCCATTAATATCCCCAACATTTTCAAAGGTATTATCAAGCCCCAAACGGTCGGCGCGGCCAGAGCCTTCAAAAATGGTGGGGATGCGGCCGGTTTCCACAAGGCGGTCTAGCTCTACGTGAGTTAGATCTGGGTTGTATATGGCTAGGTCACAGGCATCGCCTTTGCCATCCCCGTCGGTATCGGTTTGTTCTTTGTTTACTGTTTGTTTACAGTTGTCTTTTGAGTCGACTATCGTGTCGCCATCTGTATCTGATTCTGGTGCAGAGCTATCACTACCACATGCGGATAGCAATAAAACCAACGGGGTAAAAATCATGGTGGAGAGAATTTTCATAAGCTTCCTTATTAATGGCTAACGCAGGTACGTTAGTGTATTCATCCTGAACACCGTTGTAATGAAGGCATAAACAACGTTATTTTGCCGTCACATTATATATGACTGGCGGCCTTCAGCCAGAGTCAGTGTGCGATTTTGTGAAAGGGATGGTCATAAAACTATAAAATGATGGTGCTACCTCTTGTATGTGAACAAGCCTTAGAGTTCCTATATTGGTGAACGGGTGTTTTGCAAGCATATAAAGGTAATCAGAATGGATACCAGATAGTTCGTGCCTCACTTCTGGTATGACGGCTTTTACTTGGGGCGGAGGATAGAACTGATTTTAATCTATAATGTGCAATGAGACATTAATTGAGTGGCATAGTTTATTCAGAAAAGCAGGGGGCTTACTTTTCTGTCTGTTTGGCAGCTTGCCAGAGGGCTTCCATTTCATCTAGCGATGCCGATTCAAGGCTTCGCCCTTCTGCTTTCAAGCTGGTTTCAATAAATGAGAACCGGCGGATAAACTTTTCATTTGTGCCTCGCAGTGCAATCTCACTCTTCACATTAATGTGGCGAGCCAAATTGGTCATGGCGAACAGCACGTCACCCATTTCATCTTGAATATTTACTTGATTGCCCTCAGCCAGAGCTTCGCGCAACTCTGCAATTTCTTCTTCAATTTTATCTAAAACCTGTTCGGTTTCAGGCCAGTCAAAGCCCACTGTTGAGGCTCTTTTTTGCAGTTTCTCGGCTCTTTGTAATGCAGGAAGTACGTTCGGTATATCATCTAACAAACCCACGTCTGACTCTTGAGCAGGGTTTTTAGCGGCTTTTTCATCACGCTCTTGTTGTTTGATACGCTCCCAGCGGCCTTTAATTTCATCATCAGAAAGTACTTGGTCATTGGCTTCTGAGCGTAATTCACCTGACGGAAATACGTGAGGGTGACGGCGTACTAATTTACTCACAAGGGTATGAACAATATCATCGAACTCGAAAAACGATTCTTCTTTGCCTAGTTGGCTATAAAAAATCACCTGAAACAATAAGTCGCCCAGTTCTTCTTTTAAATGCTCGAAATCTTGTTTTTCAATGGCATCGGCAACCTCATAGGCTTCTTCTAAAGTATGAGGCACGATGGAGCTGAATGTTTGTTTGAGATCCCATGGGCAACCTGTTTTTGGGTCACGTAGTCGTGACATCAAATACAGCAAGTCTTCGGTGTTATAAGTATTGGCCATGGTAATCGTTTCTTGTTGTATAGATTATGGGTCTAAATTATTGATTGTGACGCCGCACATCCATCACATTTGGTAACTGCTGAAGTTTATTCAACATTTTACCCAAGTGATTCAAGCTATCAATTTCGATGGTAACCATAAAATCCGCCGTACCATCTTCTTGAGATAAGGTATTCATAGCAATTATATTCACACTTTCACTGGCAAGGGACAGGGTTATGTCTTTCAGTAAGCCTTTGCGATCGTATGCCTTTATCGCTAACTCTACAGGGTACAGTTTCTCAGGTGACTCACCCCAACTCACATCTGTAATTCGCTTAGCTTGGTTACGCTTTAAGTTAAGTAAGTTACCGCAATCCGCTTGGTGAATACTAATACCCCGACCTTGAGTGATATAACCGACTATCGCATCACCCGGCACAGGGTGGCAGCAAGTAGCAAGTGTTGTCATTAACCTGCCAACACCATGGATAAATACATCATCACCACTCACTGCGGTTAATGGATGGGTTGGCAGCAGAGTTAACTGATCATCTAACTGTTCTTCGGGTTCAAGCTGCTTATTCGCGTAATTTAATACTTGAGTAGTACGAACGGTTCCTGCACCGACTGCTGCATATAAATCATCAACTGAGTTAAGGTTTAAGTCTTTTGCAATCTGATGAATGTCTATATTGGTAAAGCCAATACGCCTTAGTTCTGGCTCTAATATGCCCTTACCATCTGCAATATTCTGGTCTCGATCCTGGTTTTTAAACCAGTTGGCAATCTTAGCCTTAGAACGAGATGTTGTAATATAACCATTGTCGAAGTTAAGCCAGTCTCGACTTGGGCGAGCATCTCGACTGGTTAAAATTTCAATTTTTTCGCCTGTTTGTAAATGATGAGTCAAAGGAACAATGCGACCATTTACTTTAGCACCGCGACACCGGTGGCCTATTTCGGTGTGTACTCGATAGGCAAAATCCACAGGCGTTGAATTAGGCTGAAGATCGACAACGTGACCATCTGGTGTAAATACATAAACACGATCAGGGGTGGCCTCTTCCCTTAACTGACCAACAAAATCACTGACATCTCCCAGTTCATCATGCCACTCAAGAACTTGCCTTAACCATGATATTTTTTCTTCATAGCTATTATCTTTACCGTTAACGTCTGTGCCTTTATAAAGCCAGTGAGCACAAACACCCAGTTCAGCATCATCATGCATTTCGTGTGTGCGTATTTGTACTTCAAGCGCTTTGCCTTCAGGGCCAATAACGGCAGTATGTAGCGAGCGATAGCCGTTTTCTTTAGGGTTAGCGATGTAATCGTCAAACTCTTGAGCGATATGCTTCCAAAATGTATGAGTGATGCCCAATGCGGCATAACAGTCTTTTAATTCGGGCACCAGAATACGAACTGCCCTGATGTCATAAACCTCAGAGAACTCAATGTTCTTGCGGCTCATTTTACGCCAGATACTATAGATGTGCTTGGCACGGCCCTCTATATCACACTCTATATCACACTCTATACCAGCGCCTTCTATCGCCGTTTTTAGGGTATCGACTACCTTGCCCACATAACCTTGACGATTTAATCGTTTCTCATCTAATAAGGTGGCAATTTTTTTGTAGGCATCAGGTTCTAGATAGCGAAAGCTTAAATCCTCTAACTCCCACTTTATCTGACCAATTCCTAGACGGTGAGCTAATGGCGCGTAAATATCGAATACTTCGCGAGCCACTTTTAGACGTTGCTCTGGTGTAGCATTTTTTACTGCGCGGATAATACTGGTTCTTTCAGCAAGCTTGATAACGGCGACTCGCACATCATCAATCATGGCCACCAGCATTTTACGCATGTGTTCTACTTGTGCTTCGCTTTGTCCAAGTACTTTTTGCCTAGAAGCCGTTTGCACTTGAGTGATGGCCGCCATTTTTAGCACACCATCAATCAGACGAGAAATTTCTTCTCCAAACTGACGCTCTACCTGTACCAAACTCAACCGCCCCTCTCGCACAGGTCGATAAATAATGGCCGCTACAATACTGGCTTGATCCATATGCAATTCGGCCAGAACTTGCGTCATTTCCATGGCTATTTGTAAACTGGAAATATTAGCATTCCATTGCTGATGATTAGCAATGGCTTCTGATTCAAATTTTTGAGCAAGGTCACAAGCGGCTCGAATTTGAGCTTCATCTTTTAGCTCAACTTGATCCGCTAAGCTTTGTACCCAAGCATCGATATCAACTCGCCCATCCTGGGCAAGGTGATCATCACGTACCTTAACCATAGTGGTTAACCCTTAATAAATAACGCCATTGTTTCTACGTGTTTTGTTTGTGGAAACATATCCATGACTGAGATTTTTTCTAATTTAAAGCCCGCATCTAATAACGGTTTTGCATCACGTACCAATGAACTTGGATCACATGCTATGTATAAAATTCGGCTTTTTTGTTTCACCAACCAAGGCATCAGTACACTGGCACCGGTTCTAGGCGGATCTAATAATATCGCATCGACTTTCGGCAACCTGAATAAAAGCTCTTCATCAGCAAGGTTCATGGCACTGGCTTCTATGTTGGATATATTATTCAGAGACGCATTTTGGTCTATCCTGGCAGCCATGGCTTTCTCACCCTCTACTGCATATACCTTTTCAACTTTGTTTGCCAGTGGCAGAGTAAAGTTTCCGATACCGGCAAATAAATCCAATACGGTTTCATTTTTTGAAGGCGATAACCAGTCTAAGGCTTGTTTAACCATTGCCTGGTTCATTTGAGCATTACCCTGAATAAAGTCTTTCACATCAAATGTTAAATCACAGCCTTCAACCTGATAACTTAATGGTTGCTGACTAGGTGAATATGCAAGCACGAGTTGCTCATCCCCCTGCAACCATAGCTGAACGGCCTGATCCGTCGCCCATTGTATTAATCGATTTAAATCAGTTGTATGTATCTTCTTCAGATGGCGAATCACCACGGCTGCTTCGGCATCACCTTTTAACAACTCTATTTGAGTCACCTGCCCTTTTGCTTCTAGACTGGAAATTAATGAGTGTAAAGGCTTAACAAGTCGGTTTAACTCGGGCTCTAGTACTGGGCAGTCTGATATAGAGGTTAAATGGCTGTTAGCCTCTTCTCTGAACCCTAAAATAATTTCATCTGTTTTATTACGATAGCGCACCCCAAGTCGGGCACGTCGGCGGTAACCAAATGCCTTACTTTCTAAGCTGGCTTCCCAAGGAATAGTTTCAAGTTTGAGCTGGCGCTTCAATTGCTGATCTAATGTATTTAACTTATATCCAATCTGTTTACTGCTGTCTAAATGCTGTAATTGACAGGCACCACAACGCTTATAATGCCCACACGACGGCTCTACGCGCTCAGTGCTTGGCTTTAATATTTTAACGATTTGACCTTGATTGAAATGACGCTTTTGGCTATCAATTTTAACTTGAACGGTTTCAGAAGGCAGTGCTCCTGCAACAAACAGCACTTTATCTTGAGAGCGACTCACCCCTTGACCCTCATGACTTAAATCGTGAATTTCTACTTCACATTCAATCGGAGCGGGTTTATTGGCTTTTTTCTTGTGTCTAAAAATGGCCACAAGCGATATCCTTAAATTAACTGCCCCTAATATGGCCTTAATTTAGCGAATTTCAAGTGGCTAATACTCATAAATATCGCTTTTATGACAACATTTATGAGTAAGTGAGCAGGCAACTTATCGGCTGAATACACCGGAAGAAAGGTAGCGGTCGCCGCGGTCACAAATAATGGCGACTATAATTGAGTTTTCTAGCTCCTCATTAAGCTGTAAGGCCCCTGCTACAGCACCTCCAGAGCTAACACCACAAAATATGCCTTCTTCGCGGGCCAGAGATTTCATAGTCTCCTCTGCTAACTCCTGTGCAATGTCTAAAACCTGATCCACTCTCGTTTCGTCAAAAATACTGGGTAAATATTCTTTAGGCCATCGGCGAATACCCGGAATTGATGCACCCTCTTTAGGCTGTAGCCCCACAATTTGCACATCTGGATTCTGTTCTTTCAAATAACGGCTAGTTCCCATAATGGTGCCCGTTGTTCCCATAGAACTTACAAAGTGGGTAATCTTACCTTTGGTATCATTCCAAATCTCAGGGCCTGTGGTTTCGTAATGAGCAATTGGGTTATCTCCATTTCCAAATTGATCCAACACGATGCCTTCACCATTACTTTCCATACTTTTCGCAAGATCTCGAGCGCCTTCCATGCCTTCTTCTTTCGTCACAAGAATCAGCTTGGCTCCATACGCCTCCATCGCCCATCGACGCTCCATTGTGGCATTATCTGGCATGATCAAAGTCATTTGATAACCCTTAATCGCTGCAGCCATAGCTAAGGCGATACCGGTGTTGCCACTTGTGGCCTCGATTAATGTATCCCCAGGCTTAATATCACCACGATCCTCTGCCCGCTGAATCATACTTAACGCAGGGCGATCTTTTACTGATCCAGCTGGGTTATTACCTTCTAGTTTTAATAAGATGGTATTGCTTGTATGTGTACCTAAGCGCTGCAGGCGAACCAATGGTGTGCCACCAACAAAGTCTGCAATAGTTGGAAAATCCATATGTATTTCACTTCGATATAACTATTTTGCTAAATAATACGCTGAAACAGTTGGGTTTAGTAATATCAAAAGGCAATTTGCTTATAGCTTTATTGCCCAGAGCTTAGGCTTTTCACACCACTTGACGTTATTTACTGTTAAAATGCTTCTTTTATCGAAGATTATAATAAAGCCGATGAACTATTGGGGCATACAAAAGCGACTACTTCTTATCACTCTATTGCCATGCTTAGTAATAGCAGCAACATTAGGTGCATATTTCAGTGTTGATCGCTTCCAGCAACAACACGAGCAATTTAGACAGCAAGCCACTTTGCTTGCTCAGCAAACAGCGCTTCAAGCGTATCCGTTATTTGAATCAGCTGAACAGCAGCGCATTCTCAAGCTCAAGCACTACATGAGCTTACCTAACCTGCGCAGCATTTCATTATTGAACCCATCCCAACAAAAAATACAGCATGTTGGTCCAATCATGTTAAGGCAAACATCCAAGCTATTTATCAACAATGAAACTCAACGCTTTGAGACGAATACCAGCGTGAGATTAAAAGCACCTGTGTTTTCGCCTGAGGATGAACTGCATGTAAAATTACTTGGCTGGGTCGAAATCGAACTTAATACAGATCAGCAAAAACTGAATCAATTTACATCGCTTTTTATTAACACGTTATTGATTATTGGGTTTTGTTTGGTCGCTATCTTCATCGCTTATCGCACAAGCGCACGTATTACACGCCCCTTACAGGAGGTTACCGCAACCTTAAACCAGTTAGAGTCAGGCAATCTAAATGCGCGCATTGGTTTGAGCGCACAAACTGAACTGAATGAACTTGCCACTGGTATTAATACCATGGCGGCCAGTTTACAAAGAGCTCAACAAGAACTTCAAGAAAACGTCGAGCAAGCCACCGAAGATTTAAAGGAAACACTTGATGAGCTTGAAATTCAGAACATTGAACTTAATATGGCGAGGCACAGTGCGCTAGAAGCCAGTAAAACTAAGTCAGACTTTTTAGCAAATATGAGCCATGAGATCCGCACACCTCTGAACGGCATTATTGGCTTTAGTAAGCTATTAGAAAAAACACGCTTAAATAAACGCCAAGTTGATTATTTGAATACAATCGAAGCTTCTTCAAGCAGCTTATTAAGCATCATCAATGATATTTTGGATTTTTCTAAAATTGAAGCCGGTAAACTAGTCTTAGATTCAGTACCACTGCATTTACGCGACATCACAGATGAAGTGTTGACCATGCTGGCTCCTGAGGCGCATAAAAAGAATATTGAATTAGCAGCCCTCGTCTATCAAGACGTTCCCTACGAAATAATGGGCGACCCTATTCGACTAAAACAGGTGCTTACCAACCTGATTAATAACGCAATTAAATTCACAGAATCTGGTTCGGTTATTATAAGAGTCATGCTAGAAGAAGAGCTCGATCACAAGGTAGCATTAAAAGTTACTGTCAGTGATACCGGCATTGGTTTAACTGAGTTACAGCAAAAAAGTTTATTTAACGCATTCAGCCAAGCCGATGCATCTACAACGCGTCGCTTTGGCGGAACAGGTTTAGGCTTGGTCATTAGTCAGCACTTGGTAAAACATATGCATGGTGAAATTGGTGTAGAAAGTGTTTCTGGTTCAGGTTCGCAATTTTGGTTCACGGGTACATTTAATACATGTGATTCTTACCAAGAGCATTGGAATGACGCCCCATGGTTCAATAAGGTAGCTTTTATACTGTCTCAATGGGAATTTAGCGGGCAGGTCTTACGCAATCAATTAGGTGGCCTTGGTTATAAAGTGCAAGCTTTCACCACATTACAAGAACTGCTTATTGCTCAGAACAAGAAAGCCGCAGACGTTATATTGATGGACCTACAACATGATATTGATGATGTACTTGTTCAAGACTTAAGAAGACGCAGTCATGTTGTTGCATTACTCACAAATAATGACAATTTAAGTTGGGATCAAGTTAGTACATTAGGCATCAAACACAACCTGGTATACCCAGTATCATTTAGAAACTTGAGTAATGTTTCACAAGATATGTTTGAAGACCGCCGCAATCAACAGCCTTCAAAATTTCAAAGCCAGCAAATAAACGTATTGGCAGTCGATGATAATGGTCCAAATCTAGAACTTATCAGTACATGGCTAACTGATTTACATATCAATGTAACTCGCGCTAACGGTGGCTTACAGGCTGTTCAATATGGTATCACCCAATCATTTGATTTGATTTTCATGGATATTCAAATGCCTGATTTAGATGGCGTACAAGCCACCCAACAAATTAGAGAACAAGGCATTAACCAAATGACACCCCTGGTCGCCCTAACAGCTCATGCCTTAGCCAATGAACGCAAACAACTATTAAGCAGTGGCTTTGACGATTACTTAACTAAACCATTAAGCGAAGAACAACTGATACATACACTAACAAAGTGGACAGGGTTTCAATCTCGAAGCGGACAACGTTCGAGTGATACTTATCCAAATAACAGAAAACAAGTTACAAAAATGAATAAGGAAATTAATTCGATACTAGACTGGGAGTCATGCCTAAGTCTGGCGGGTGGTAAGCCTAAACTTGCAAGAACAATGGCATTTGGATTACTTGAAGAAGCCGAGGCCATTTTGCCAATTCTTGAAAGTTGCAACGACACAGCAGCACTACTGGAGCCTGTACACAAGTTACATGGGTTATGTAAGTATGTTGGGGCTCAACGCTTATTAGCAGCCCTAGATAGAGCAGAAACAATGCTAAAAACGGAAAGCGATGACTGCCAGTCGATTCCAAAAGAATTAGCCAATACGATTAACGAGTTACTAACCTTTAAAATGGAAAACCCTAACTGGGCCGAAACTGAAAACTCCCATTAACAGGGAGCTTTCGAATAAATCAGAATTATTTATTCGACTCAATTATATGATCGTACAAAATGCTACCGCATAGTGTTGCTCATCACTTAAGCTAATAAGAACTTTATTACCTCCTAACACCTCTAATCTATCTTCAGCAGCGCCATTTAAATGCACCATCGGCGCACCTAGTTCATCATTAATAATTTCCATCTCTTGCCAACCTATACCTTTAGAGATTCCGGTGCCTAACGCTTTTGCAATGGCTTCTTTAGCACACCAGCGCTTGGCTAAAAATGATAATTGAACCGTTTGATTATCGATACTTGAAAAGCGGGTCATTTCAGAAGCGGTTAGTATTCGCTTGGCTAATTTGACTCCTTGCCGCGAATACACTTTAGCAATACGATCAATCTCTATAATATCCGTCCCAATAGCTACCGTCATATATGCACCAATCTTGTTAGGCGGATGCGTTTTCAATTAAAACACGCATTTCTGAAACCGCTGTTTTCAATCCAACGAACATTGAGTGCGCCATAATCGCATGGCCAATATTTAATTCGTTGATACCTGCAATCGCGGCTATGGCTTCTGTATTATGGTAATGCAAGCCATGGCCGGCATTAACGATCAATCCAAGGCCTAATGCAAATTCGGTAGCATGCTCAATGCGACTAAGTTCTTTACTCTGCTCTTCTGGATCTGTGGCTTCTGCGTAATGGCCTGTATGAATCTCAATGACAGGCGCACCACAGCGTTTAGCCGCTTCTATTTGCTGCTCGTTGGGGTCTATAAATAATGATACCTCACTGCCTACGGCAGCTAAGCGATCACAAGCCGACTTAATATTGATTTCATTTCCAATAACGTCAAGCCCACCCTCAGTGGTTAATTCCTCTCGCTTTTCAGGTACAAGACACACAGCTGCAGGCTTAACATCCTCTGCAATAGCTATCATCTCTTCTGTAACCGCCATTTCTAAATTCATGCGAGTGTTTAACATGTCCTTTAATGCATAAACGTCTCGATCTTGAATATGACGACGGTCTTCGCGCAAGTGTAATGTAATCCCATCAGCACCGGCTTCTTCAGCTTGTAGTGCACCATACACAGGATCTGGATACCGAGTTCCACGAGCTTGGCGCAACGTGGCAATGTGATCAATGTTAACGCCTAGTAATACTCGATTGGTACTTTTCACAATTTGCTCTCTTTTTTCAATTCTCATTAATGGTTTTGAGAAAGGGCTTTATACTGTTTAATTAATTCACGTGCTTGAATGGGTTTATAACCAATAATTGGCCGCAGCGCTAATCTTAATAGGCGCTTAGCCATCTTTAACGTGCTGATATTGGTAAGGTCATAATGGCTTAAGCTTTCAAGGTCAGCCCCTAAAAAACAGCTATTAGGGTTTTTTACGACATAATTAGAGGATACTTTTGCCATACCTTGCTCGACAAAAAAACCATAATAACAATCGGCGTTGACCACCTCAGCTGTTTTGAAATCCATGCCCCATTGATAAGCTTGCCCTAAATGCTCTAATAAGGTCATTTCAAATAATCTTAAGGCTGCCTCGAGAGTATCGTTGTTTAGACTGACCAACGCAGCTTCATAAGCCTCAAACAGTAAATCACTATCGATATCCGCTTCACTATTTAAAGCTCGAAGAATCACTTCATTAACATAAAAGCCACTAAACATTGCATCGCCCTTAAGTGTTAAAGGCAGGCTAATACTTTCGAAGCTATTTAATGTTTTTAGATCTGAATCACCAGTAAAGAATATACTGTAGTTGGTAAAGGGTTGTAGGCTTTGCCCTTGTATAATATTTCTCTTGAGACCTCGGGCCATACACCGAATGAGTCCATAATCCGGTGTAAAGAGGTCTACAAGTGCGCTGGTTTCTTTATAAGGACGAACATGCAGCACATAAGCTTTTTGCTTGATCATAAAGATTACAAGATTGGATCAGTCTATGTCGTTGTAGCCCAGCGACTTAAGCGCGCGCTCATCATCAGCCCAACCACCTTTAACTTTAACCCAGGTATTTAACATCACTTTCATGCCAAACATCTCTTCCATATCTTTACGTGCATCTGTACCGATTAATTTAATACGTGCACCTTTATCACCAATCAAAATTTTCTTTTGACCATCACGCTCGACCAAGATCAAAGCGTGAATAGTGATTAGACGATCTGTTTCTTCGTATTTTTCAATCTCAACAGTCATGGAATAAGGCAGTTCATCGCCCAGTTGACGCATAATCTTTTCACGAACCAGTTCTGCAGCTAAAAAACGGACGGTACGATCGGTAAACTGATCTTTATCATAAAAATGTTCATTTTCCGGAATGTAGTTTGCGATCTTATGTTCGAGTTCTTCTACATTTTTACCAAGCTTTGCGCTAATTGGGAACATCTCTAAGAAATCAGCTTTTTTAGCCACTTCTTGCATAAAGGGCAATAGCTCAGATTTATCAGCTAAATAATCCACTTTATTTACGGCTAGGATGCATGGGACTTTTGCAGCTTTGATTTTTTCCAAAACCACTTGATCCTCATCTGTCCATTTTGTGCGGTCAATAACAAATACAACCAGGTCCACATCTTTAATCGTGCTTGAAGCAACCTTGTTAATGTAGCGGTTTAACGCTTTCTCTGAATACCCTTCATGTAATCCTGGGGTATCAACGTAAATAGCCTGAACATCATCAGTGGTTTTCATACCCAATATTTGATGACGTGTTGTTTGAGGCTTTCGAGATGTAATACTTAATTTTTGGCCAAGTATGCGATTCAGTAATGTTGACTTACCAACGTTAGGTCGACCTACGATGGCGATGTATCCGCATTTTTCTGTCATTATTCAGCTCCTAATGCTTTAAGTGCTTTTTTTGCTGCACTTTGCTCAGCTAATCGACGACTACTGCCAATGCCAACAGTCACTTCTGGTAATTCTTCAATATGGCAGGCTACTTTGAATTTTTGATCATGAGCCTGTCCGAATACTTCAACCACATCGTATTTTGGTAAACGATTTTGGCTTTTCTGCATGTATTCTTGAAGACGGGTTTTAGAGTCTTTTAAAATATCATCCACTTTTAATTCAGAAATACGTGGGCCATACCAGTTTAAAACATGCTTTTTAACTTCATCAAAATTAGAGTCTAAAAAGATGGCGCCTATTATGGCTTCTATAGCATCAGCTAAAATAGATTCACGGTTAAAACCACCACTTTTTAGCTCACCTGAACCTAGTACAAGAAACTCGCCTAAATCAAAATCACGACCTAATTCTGCCAATGTAGTGCCACGCACCAGACCTGCACGAAGGCGACTTAACTTACCCTCATCTTCATCAGGGAATTTATGAAATAGAGCTTCAGCCACAACAAAGTTAACAATTGAGTCGCCCAAAAACTCTATGCGCTCATTATTCACTCCGCCTTTACTGCGGTGAGTTAATGCAAGCTGAATCAGACTCTCGTCTTTGAAAGTATAACCAATACGTTGGCTTAATTTAATTAAAGGATTATTCACGGATTTCTACGTAGTGTTCAAAGGTGGCGACAAGTTCAATGTTGGAAAAAAATCCAGTGCGGCGCTCATATTCCATCTCAACAACAATGGAAGAGCCCTGTCCTGATACATCAACGAATTCTACTAAATCACTAATACCGTTAATGCTAAATCGTTTTTCAATCATCTCTTCAATTCGGTTTCTAGTTATGCCTTCTTTAGTTCCTTCTTCTTCCATATTTTCTAGGATCGTTTCTATTGACATGTCGTCAGTATAAAAAGGCACAACCTTCATAACTAAAACTAAGCCCATAACAGCCAATACCACCATAACAAGCAGATATGCTGCTCCGGCCCCATATTGTTTTTGCATGTTATATCCTCAGTTTAGTTTTATTCTTAAGTATCAGTTTAGCCCTAACCTATACATTGTGCCAAATAGGTACGTGACAACCTACACCCATTCAGCACACATTCTTTTGTTAGCTTTCTACTGACAACACAGCATGGAATGCAGATTGTGGTACTTCTACGTTACCCACCTGCTTCATGCGCTTTTTACCATCTTTCTGTTTCTGCAATAACTTCTTCTTACGACTCACATCGCCGCCATAACATTTAGCGGTTACATTTTTACGCAGTGCTTTTACAGTTGATCGAGATACTATATTGCCGCCTATTGCCGACTGGATAGCCACATCAAACATCTGACGAGGAATTAATTCAGCCAGTTTTTCGCAAAGTGCACGACCATAACTGCGGGTTTTGTCACGGTGAATAATCACAGCTAATGCATCCACACGCTCGCCATTAATCAGTATATCCATTCTCACTAACGGGGCTTCTTGGAACCTTGTAAAGCCATAATCCAGTGATGCATAACCCTTACTTACAGATTTAAGGCGGTCAAAGAAATCACCAACTACTTCACTCATTGGGATATCGTATTTCAACGCTACCTGTGTACCGGTAAAGTTCATTTCACGCTGCATGCCACGCTTATCAACGCACAATGTTATAACGTTACCCACCATTTCTTTAGGGACAAGTATATTGGCTTCACAAATTGGTTCACGCAGCTCTACAATTTTACTTGGTTCAGGAAGCCTAGATGGATTTGCAACTTCAATTACTGACCCATCATTCATGGCTAACTCATATACAACCGTCGGGGCTGTGGTAATCAGATCTAAGTTGTATTCTCGTTCTAATCGCTCTTGAATGATTTCTAAATGGAGCATTCCTAAGAAACCGCAACGAAAACCTAGACCTAACGCATCGGAAGATTCAGGCTCAAAAAATAAGGATGCATCATTCAGAGATAGCTTATCTAGTGCATCACGGAAATCTTCATATTGGTCAGACGAAACAGGAAACAGGCCAGCATAAACTTGAGGCTTAACCTTAGCAAAACCCGGTAGCATCTCTGTTGTGTCCACTTTTCGACTTAAAGCTAATGTATCACCTACTGGTGCACCATGAATGTCTTTAATGCCCGCGCATATAAAGCCTACTTCACCCGCTTTCAATATATTGGTCACTACACGCTTAGGTGTAAATATACCTACACTGTCAGCCTGCCAGTCACGACCAGTACTCATAACGCGAATTTTATCGCCTTTTTTCAGAGTGCCGTTCATAACACGGACCAAGGAGACAACGCCAAGGTAACTATCAAACCATGAATCGATAATTAAGCACTGAAGATCAGCATCAACATCCCCTTGTGGAGCAGGGATTTTCTGGATCATATCTTCTAAAACGTCTTCAATGCCAAGGCCGCTCTTGGCACTACAGCGAACGGCATCCGTAGCATCGATGCCGATAATCTCTTCAATTTCTTGAGATACCTTATCTGGATCAGCCTGAGGCAGATCCATCTTATTTAAAACGGGTACAACTTCTAGATCTTGCTCAATTGCGGTATAGCAGTTAGCAACTGATTGAGCCTCTACACCCTGAGCAGCATCTACTACCAGCAGCGCACCTTCACATGCAGCAAGTGAACGTGACACTTCATAGCTAAAGTCCACATGTCCAGGTGTATCAATGAAGTTGAGCTGGTATGTATTGCCGTCCCGAGATTTATAATCAAGCGTTACGCTTTGGGCTTTGATAGTAATACCGCGCTCGCGCTCAATATCCATGCTGTCCAATACTTGGGCCTGCATTTCACGGTCAGATAGACCTTCACAATGAGATATAAAGCGATCAGCCAAGGTAGATTTACCATGGTCGATATGGGCGATAATTGAAAAATTACGTATGTGTTCCAGACTGCTCACAGACAAGTAGACCTAATAGGTGAAATTAGCCGGAATAGTACACGAAATCATGCATTGACGGTAGCTAGGATGCTATTTAAACAATAGAAGTAATGAAAGGAATATGAACTAAGGGGGTGTTTGATGTCTAGACCTGATAATTATGCGCCTCAGTTAAAATAAGGCGCATTAAACAACGTTGATTTAGTCGTTTACTCTTAGTGAAATAAACATGGGTGCGCCACGTCGAACTATGCGCATAGGAACCAATCGACCGCTGGGTAATTGGCTAATAACTCGCTCAAAGTCCCCAATATTACGAATGATTTCACTGTACACCATCGTAATGACATCACCACTGATCAAGCCTGCATTAGCCCCTGGGCCTTGACCGACATTTTTAACCAGTACTCCATCAGTATCCAACTGCTTATTTTGATCAACCGACAATTCAGACACTTCGATCCCCAGTCGATTGGATTTAACTTGATTGGCAGGCTGATGCGTGGCCTCTGCCAGCCCTTCTTGCGGTAAAGCACCAATCTTCACAGTTAACATCTTCGTTTTACCGTGACGAACGACTTTTAACCTAGCGTTAGAGCCAGGCCTTACCCGACCAACTAAATGCGGTAAATCACTGCTTAAAATTACCGGATTACCGTTAAATTCAGTAATGATATCACCATATTTAACACCTGCATCTCCCGCAGGTCCATTCTGTACAACCTGACTGACTAGTGCACCAGCCGCTTTTTTCAATCCAAATGACTCGGCTAAATCTTTATCCACTTCTTGGATAGCGACGCCTAACCAGCCCCGCGTCACAAAACCGGTTTCTTTCAACTGGTCCATCACATCCATCGCAACATTCATTGGGATAGCGAAGCTTAAACCCATAAAACCACCGCTACGTGTATAGATCTGAGAGTTAATACCGACAACCTCACCGTCTAAATTAAATAGCGGCCCACCAGAATTACCTGGATTGATAGCCACATCTGTCTGAATAAATGGAACGTAGTTTTCATTAGGCAAGCTTCTGCCTTTTGCACTTACGATGCCAGCCGTAACCGAATAATCAAAACCGAACGGGCTTCCTATCGCTACAACCCACTCTCCTACCTTCAGCTTATCGCTATTGCCAACTTCAACTATAGGAAGGTATTTTGCTTCAATTTTAAGAAGAGCCAGATCAGAGCTGGCATCAGATCCAATTAACCGAGCCTCGAACTCTCTACGATCATTTAAGCGGACAAATATTTGATCCGCGCCATCGATCACGTGGTTATTGGTTAATATATAACCATCTTTACTTACAATAAAACCAGACCCCAAAGAAGAGCGCTGCTGACTGTTGCCGCGTGGAGCTGAATGAGGGTTTGATCTAGGGGTTTGAGGGGCACCAAAGAAATGCCTAAAAATATCAGGCACACCCTGAGGCAGTTCCATATTACCACCGTAACGGGAAGCTTGTTTTTGCGTTGTGCTGATATTAACAACCGCAGGTCCTGCATCTTCTACCAGCTCAGTAAAGTCTGGTAGTTGCGCTAATGCCGCTGATGAAATAAACACTAGGCATGAACACAATAAATACTTCATATATCGCTCCGATTTATTTTGATTACTTTATATCGATTACTGATAAAGCAACTAACAAGCCAAACTTATATATTCCATCAGTCAACTTCGCACATAGGAATACCGACTTGCTCAGTGCTCACTTTTCTAATTAATTGGGGATTCCACTGATTAAACTCAAGGCCTTTTGAATAAAAATTTACCCATAAAAAACCTAATATTAAAGAGATGAAAGACAATAAAATCGTCGCGCCTTCAGGAGCCCCAAGTAATGTTGAGATCATGGCTACAATAATCATGCTAATGAGTGGCGCGCCATACATAATTAAAGATGATTTAAGAATAGCCTGTTCTGCAACACCAATAATAACCTGGTCATTCTCTTTAACATCCATGCCATTCCTGATCACAGGAATATCAATTTGCTTTTGCCCGACTTTTGCCAGCAAGCTATGACCACAGCCTTTCTGGGCTTGGCATGAGCCACAGGCTGATTGTTGAATGGCTTGCACCCAAACAATATCACCTTCAACTCTTAAGACTGATGCCGCTTCTTCTACCATATTCTGTCATTTTAAAATGCAATTCTATTGCACTTCTCTCGCCCATAAAATAATGGGGCATTATGCCCCATTAATAATGAATCAAACAACCAGATCAAATAATACTAGATCATCTCAGCTCAACGCTCTGAGCGATTCTCTGTGCTGTTTCAGTAGGGATTTCACCCACAACCGTGATTCGATGTGTTTGACCCTGCCATTGTTTATGCTGAACCGCCAGCGCAGTAGGCCCGGCCTGAGCAGTGCCTTCATCTTGAACCTTTTGCACCCCTTCAACGTAAACAGAAAACATGACGACACCATCACTGTATATCCGGCGAGCTGATAACTTAGGCGCGTGACCGCTTGCTGTCTGATCTTGAAAACCTATTGGCATCCAGTTCAATCGCCACTCTAATATATCAGCTGCAGTCGCTTTTAATACTCGAGTAGATTCAGCCAATTTAAGCTCAACCCCTTTATTACGAGGCTCAAATAAGCGTTTTTCAAATTTATTGTCAGGCTTAAAGTAACTGAATAAATAGCGCTCTAATACCTTACCGTTGCGAGCAATCAATTCAGTCCTTAGAGGCACTGTTGTTTGTTGGTCAAGCCATACCTGATAGAAGTGCCTTGCAGCATCTTTAGGGGTTAATTGAATCCCCACAACAGACCTACCCGCTACTCTTTGCCCACCTAAAAACTTAAAGTCATAAGCCATGCTAAGTTGCTTGATACTGCCCATAGCCTTATTACCAAATGGCGCATCACCTTGTTTTTGAAGTTGCTCAACCGATGCGTCAGGATGAATACAAAACAATTCCTCACCTCGGCGAATAACTTCCCTTACAGGGCCATCTAGGTGCATCATTCGCTCCCAAATACTGCCTTCATTCACTCCGTGAACAATTTCAATATTTTGAACTTGATTGCCAGCCTGATGCGAAAATATCCCCTGATACATGGCTTTAGGGGATAGCTCTAGCATTTGCTCATATAAGCCTTTAGCCGTTAAAGACTGCTGTTTTGTCGCCACCTGTGCTTCTAAACCATTATCAGTTTCAGCGGCAAAGCTTATTCCAGCACAGCTAACTAACCCAAGTATTACTAGCCAACGAACCATTAGTTACCCTTGCTCTTATTGCTCGTTTCAAAGTTAACCACTCTCGCAAATGGCATGGCTGTACGGCCTTGGCCTAAAGCACTATCTTGAGCATGTTGCTTCAAATAAGCATTTAAACGCTCTTGTGACTGCTGCAATTGAGCCTCATTTAACTCTGGAGCTCCTTGTTGCGAGGCGATCATCAAAGGACCCTTTTGAGGTGTGGATTCAGGCGTTACAATTTGAATTTGTGTTTTAGAAGCAAATTGCTGATCAGTTGAACCATCAAGTAGCGGATTGAATCTCGCACCCAATACAACCGCAAACGTAACCGATGCTGCTATTGATAGGCCACCCACGGCTTTCAACCAAGAACGCCCTTTAACCCCTGATTCACCTTCAAAATCTTCATTTTCAATGGCAGCACTTACCGCACCACTGATATCAATGTGACTGAAATCAGAAACATTGCCTTTCATAGCATCACTGCCAATATGAAAGCGAGACCAGGCCTCTTTTAGCTCACTGCTATCATCTACATCTTTTAGCGTACGATGTAGCGCCAATTCATCTAACTCGCCATCCATTAAGGCCGACAAAGATTCAATTTTGTTATCACTCATAGTCACCTCTACATTAGCCCTTTGCTGTCTTGCTGTCTGAATTACCCAATAAAGGCGTCATTGCTTTATCAATTGACTCCCTAGCTCGGAAGATACGTGATCGCACCGTTCCAATAGGGCAATCCATGACTTCCCCAATTTCTTCATAGCTCATGCCTTCTAGCTCACGTAAGCGTATTGCCGTACGAAGCTCTTCAGGTAACTGCTCAATCGCTTCAAAGACAACTTCTTTAAGCTCGTCACGAGCAATAATGCTTTCAGGCGTTGCTACATCTCTAAGAGACCCAGAAGCACTAAAATGTTCCGCATCATTTACATCTATATCTTGAGCCGGTGGCCGACGCCCCTGACTAACAAGGTAATTTTTCGCTGTATTTACGGCAATTCTGTATAACCAAGTATAAAACTGGCTATCACCTCTGAAGTTTTTTAAAGCCTTATAAGCTTTAATAAACGTCTCTTGAGCCACATCAGGCACTTCACCCATATCCACATACCGTGAAACTAAGGACATGATCTTATGCTGATGTTTAAGTACAAGCAGATCAAAAGCACGTTTATCGCCCTTTTGTACTCGTTGTACTAGCTGTTTATCTGTATCTTGTAGCGACATTGCTCCCCCGCGCTTTACACGCCGATTAGTGACCCGTTTATATAGTGTAAAATTGTTATTGGGTTTTCACTAATTATGTATTCCTGATGCAAACATTAGAATAGCCCTTTTAAGAAAAGTTCCTTTTAAATCAAGTTTTTAAACTATTTCTTCTGATCAACCCATTCAGCCTCACTGAATACTTCTTAAATGAGGCCTGTAGCAGTATAGTGCCACCATAGAAATTAAGGTGATTGAAGGTTATTTATGGATCAGCGACAGGTTTTTGATGTTTTGGTCATTGGCAGCGGCGCCGCAGGGTTAGCGGTTGCTTTAAGTCTTGCCGACTCTGCAAAAGTTGCTGTTTTAAGTAAAGATACTCTAGATAGCGGCAGCACTCGCTGGGCTCAGGGTGGTATCGCCGCTGTTCTCGATAGCGAAGACTCTGTTAAAGCACACATTAAAGATACACTAAATGCAGGTGCTGGCCTGTGTAATTACAATGCTGTGAAGCACACTGTTGAAAATGGCACTGATGCTATTAACTGGCTAATTGAACAACAAGTGCAATTTAGCAAAGACGGTGATGATTACCACTTAACAAAGGAAGGTGGCCATAGCCATCGCCGCATCATACACGCAGCTGATGCGACCGGAGTGGCTGTTAGCCAAGCGCTGATCGGCCAAGCCATGGCGCATAGGAATATATCGCTGTTTGAGCGCCGTATGGCCATCGACTTAATTACCTGTAAAAAATTCAACATGCCAGGAAAAGGCGTAGCCGGGGCTTATGTATTAAATGATGATAATGGGCACGTGGAAACCTTCCGCGCTCGTACCGTTGTTATTGCCTCAGGTGGGGCAAGCAAGTCCTACCTTTATACAAGCAACCCTGATGGCACATCGGGCGATGGCATTGCCATGGCTTGGCGAGCCGGCTGCCGAGTAGCCAATATGGAATTCAATCAATTCCACCCTACTTGTTTGTACCACCCGCAAGCCAAAAGTTTTTTAATCACAGAAGCGGTTCGCGGTGAAGGCGGTTACTTAACATTGCCAAACGGCGAGCGCTTCATGCATAAATTCGATGATCGCCTAGAGCTAGCCCCACGAGACATTGTGGCACGGGCCATAGATCACGAAATGAAAAGACTGGGTGCCGATTGCCTTTACCTAGATATCAGCCATAAGCCTAAAGCTTTCATACTTGAACACTTCCCAAACATTTACGAACGCTGTCTAGAGTTCGGCATTGATATGACCAAACAACCCATCCCCGTTGTACCCGCTGCCCACTATACATGCGGCGGAATCGTGACTGACGAGAGCGGGCGCACCGATGTACCAAATTTATACGCTGTGGGTGAAAGTGCACACACAGGTTTGCATGGTGCAAATCGCTTAGCCAGCAATTCATTACTCGAATGTATTGTGTATGGACAAAGTGCCGCCAAACATATTTTAAATATTATAAAAGAAAAACAGGATGTTTTATTCGCACCTGACTGGGATGAAAGTCAGGTAACTGATTCAGATGAAGATGTTGTCATCAGCCATAACTGGGACGAACTTAGACGCTTCATGTGGGACTATGTAGGCATTGTAAGAACCGACAAACGACTATTGCGCGCAGAGCACCGAGTGCAACTACTAAGAAAAGAGATTTTAGAGTTTTATGGAAATCACAAGGTAACAAGTGATTTATTAGAGCTTCGTAATTTGGTTGAAGTATCCGAGCTTATTATTCGTTGCGCCATACTTAGAAAAGAAAGTCGTGGTTTACACTACTCGCTTAGTCACCCCGATTTACTGCCTGTAGCTTATGACACTGTTCTAACACCGTAACTTAAAGCCGTAAAATATTTTCTAAGCAATAAAAAGCCCGATAAGTTATCGGGCTTTTTATTGCTTAGAAACAACAGAATCAATTACTGAACACTTTCTTCTTCTACTGGTTCTTTCTCTTTTCTTTGCAAACCATACTTACGCATTTTTTCAACCAGAGTGGTTCTTCTAATCTGTAGTTTTTCTGCTGCCCTTGCAACTACTCCACAAGCATCATCAAGAGCCTGCTGAATAAGAGATCGCTCTAAGTTGGTCAAATAATCTTTTAGATCAATTCCGTTTACTGGTAGTAATGCAGGCGAATCAAGACCAACTAATCCTGGTTCACTTGGCAAGCTAACGGGCATTTGCATATCACCTTCATTTTCATCACCTTCATCCATGTGACGGAATTTTTTAGGTAACTCAGGTAACCCGATAACACCATATGGATGCAGTATCGCTAAACGCTCAACTAGGTTTGCTAGCTCGCGAACATTGCCATGCCAGTCGTGCCTACATAAAGACATAATAGCGGCGCTGTTAAAGCGAATTGATCCACGTTTTTCATTTTCCATTCTTGAAATTAATTCGTTCATTAATAATGGAATATCTTCTCTGCGCTCACGTAGTGGTGGCACTTCCACCGGAAAAACATTTAAACGATAATACAAATCTTCTCTGAAACTTTCTTTTTCAACCATCTGCTCTAAATCTTTGTGCGTAGCAGCAATGATTCGAACATTGGTTTTAATTGTTTTGGTGCCACCGACACGCTCATAAGTACGTTCTTGCAATACTCGTAAAAGTTTTACTTGCATATTCAAAGGCAGGTCACCAATTTCATCTAGGAAAAGTGTCCCCCCTTCAGCCATTTCAAAGCGACCAGCGCGAGTGGTAATTGCACCTGTAAACGCGCCCTTTTCATGACCAAAAAGTTCACTTTCAATTAATTCGTTTGGAATGGCGCCACAGTTAACAGGTACAAACGGACCATCTCTGCGATCACTATGATAATGAAGATTACGAGCCACCACTTCCTTACCGGTACCACTTTCACCTGTAATTAATACAGTGACATCTTTATTAGCCACTTGGTGCATTAACTCGCGTACGTATTAAATTTCGCGACTGGTACCCACAAGAGAACGAAATAATTGAACCGGACGACGCTCACCACGAACACGGCTGTGAGCAAAGTGTTCACGAAATATCTGAGCCCTATGCAGGCTATCAAGTAATTTATTATAACTAGGAGGCATGGTGACATGCGCAATTATTGCCCTGCGAATATCCTCAGAAAGGTCTGAAGGTAATTCATCATCACCCACATAAATAATTGGCATCCCCTTATCCCAATCACTTATATCACTCAGCATTTCTGCTGTCGTTTTAGAATTCGAACTGCCTAATATACAGGCAACAATATCCATTGGATCATCTGTATTTTCGGCAATGCTTTTCCAGTTCTTCGAATCACTTTCAAATGCTTCTTCACCAAGAAAATCTAACAGCACATGCATATCATGTTTACGCTGCTCATTGTCGTCCACCAACAAGACTTTAATCTCTCGCCACATGGTGCATCCCTAATTCTAATTGATTGCCAATATTCAACACAAAACTTGCCAGTTAATTGACTTGTTCTATTAGTAATAGCCAGTGAGGTAGCTTTGGTCAAATATATGACTATATTTTTTTATAATTATTGTTATAGCGCCATGATTTTGGAATTTGTGAGCCAAGTCACAGCGCTTATGTCTATTAGTGACAAAAAAAACATACCTGTAAACCGTTTTTTGTCATTAATTTATAAATACTTTGTTTCTTTAAATTTAAAGTAATCAAAATACTAAATAGTGGCGTAAACCACCGTCAGGTATAATAAAAATGGATTATTAATATCCATTTTTATTACTAAAAGAACTCAAAACAAGTTTAAACTGATAGGACACCTGCCGCTTGTGCTGCCGTGAATTTCCCTTCACCCTTCATGCCTAGGTAGGTCTCACGAATGCCTTCCCATCCAGCCTTCACTTCCAATAAAAGACCCATGACTTCGTTCACGATATCAATATCATTTAATCGGTTGGCATCAAACAGTCTTCGACTCATGTAATCATACAAACGTTCTAGATTTGCACTGACTTCCCCACCTTTCTCGTGATCAAGGGATTCTTGCAAGGCACAAACGATATCAATGGCTCTGCCAATTTTTTCATTCTTTGCTTCATGGTCCCCCCTTTCCATGAATGTTTTCGCCATCGCTAATCGAGTCAACGCACCTTCTAATAGCAGTTGGATTAACTTATGGGGATCAGCCTCCATTACCTCAGTTTGCAAACTGACTTGGCTGTATTCCTTAGCACCTTTTGTATACATCTTTTAACCCTCTGTCGCTTCTTATAATAGAACGGCTGGCATGGTTATTACTTGAGGCTGAACAAACAAAATAATTGTAAAAGGCGGAAATAGTGACCTTTAAAAGCGGCATTCGTCAGCCGTTATCTTAAAATTGTCTTACAGATAAAATGCAAGGTACTGATTTTATTGATAAAAATAACTGGCACAAAGCATGCTTTGTCTACGGAATACATTTATAAGCACCTATTATTTAGGGGGGCGTATGCAAACCAATACGAAACAGCACGCAGGGCAACATGCCAAGCAGCGCTCATTAACTTTTGATAAAGGTCAAAGCTTAAAAAAGATTAAGCAACTTGCCTATAACCTGTTCGAAGAAGCTTTAGCTCAGAGTCAAAACTATCAAAAAGCATTAAAGTTACTATTGACGGCTAAGCAATATATAACTGAAGCGTTAAGCATCAACCCTATTGATGCTGACAGCTATAATTTGTTATCACGCATTGAATTAGAACTGGGTGATCATCAAGCTGCATTAACGGCTATTAACGCAGCCTTAGGGCTACAACCCGACAATGGCGACTACTGGTATAGCTCAGGTCATGCCCTACTTGCTCATCATGAGACACTAAAAGCCAAGTCAGCCTTTCAAAAAGCCATTGAACTCTGCCCTGGCGAAACCCGTGCCGAGATTAGTCTTGCCTATACCTATTCTGAGCTAGAAGAGCCTATTAAGGCATTTGAAATTTTTCGCGAACTGGTAAAGAGCCAGCCCAATGATATCCAAATTCGCAGCCAGTTACTAAATTCCGCCAGCAGCTTAACGGCCGATTACTACGACCAACAACTTGAACATGATTTAATTGGCTATCTAAATTGGGGTAGCGTTAACTTATCCCTATTAGCCAATTTAACCTGCAGCTTATTGGAGCATAAATTTCAACTCAATGAAGATGGCAGTGCTACACAATTTGAGGAAATGGCCAACAGTGAATTACTTCAACTAGCACTTTCCAATACAATCATTAAAAGTGGATTATTAGAAAAGTTAATAATGGCTTTACGCTATGAGTTACTATATCACTCAACTAAAAGTGGAAACTTAAGTCATCAATATATCTCATTAAGTAATGCTATAGCCCTTTACGGTTTGAAAAGTGAATTTATATTACCCGTAACAGATGCTGAACAAAACATGGTTAAAGCACTAGTTAAATTGATTGATAAATCTCTAGAAGAGGTAGGTTGTATGCCTACAGACGTATCTGGTGCCCTTTTATTATTAGCGATGTATGAACCATGGACCACGCTGAAAAATTACGCATTATTATCAAATTTCAATGATGATAATTGGCCTCAGATGACATTCAACTTAAAAAATATGAATGCATCATTATTTGAGATAGGCCAGGCTAAGTTTGAAGCTATTACTACTGTCCCGTCATTAAAGAAAAGCAATGTAAAAAATCAATACGAATCTTTTCCTTATCCAAGGTGGGATAAACTAGATTATAAAAAGCCAACTAATTATGGCTCCGCTCTGTCATATGTTTATCCTGACACTCCGATATCTGATAGATATTTTAGTGAAAATCTAGATATCCTAATAGCTGGCTGTGGAACGGGTCGTCACGCATTAAATGTTGCCAAGTACTTTAATCGTGTAAATGTCACAGCAATCGATCTTAGCCAAAAGAGCTTAGCATTTGCTCATGGTAAAGCTAAAGAACTAGGTATTGATAATATCGATTTTAAACTAGCAGATTTAACTACACTGAAAGTCCTGCCCATTGAGTACGACATAATCGAATGCTCTGGTGTTCTTCATCACATACCAGCCTATAAAGTAGCTCTTAATGCGTTACTTAGAAACTTAAAACCGAATGGCCTTATTAAAATATCACTATACAGTCAGTATGCCCGTAGCTCAGTTAACCAAGTCAGAGGTCTATTCTCTAGAGACATAGAAAATATAGATTCCCAAAAGATAAAGGTCATTCGTCAAGCAATTCTTCAAGGAGAGGTCATTGAAGATGCAGGCTCCATCATTCGATCAGATGATTTTTACAGCATGAGTGGCACTATAGATCTGTTATTCCATCAATATGAACGTCAGTTTACACCTTTGGATATACAAGAGTTATGTAATGAATTTAACTTGGAATGGTTAGGATTTTCCAATATTAAAGACAGTGTAAAAAATGAGTTTTTTAAGTTTCACAAAAATAATCAGGCTGACGTTAAAAACTTAGAGCAATGGGATGCATTTGAACAGGCTAACCCTAATACATTTTCTGCGATGTACCAGTTCTATTGCCAGTACAAGCCAACCCTTCAGCTAAAGCTATAAATAAGACACTTGTAAGAAGCTTAATTCTTCCTACTGATATCTGCTCCTAATCAACTAGATTCTTTTCTAATTTAAATGAACTAGTCCCTACCAAATTGAGGTTGAAAATAGTATTCATCACACATGGACAGATTTTACATCCTACCTAATTACGCAGCGAAAACACGTCTGATATCTATATGAATTAAAAATCGAGAACTATGGTTCTAAATTATTAGAAATACATCTAATATTTGGATCTCTATAATAGGGAGTTAAAATTATTACACTCACTCTTTCACGAATATATTAAATACTCATATATAGTAATATTAATTCGATATTTTTAAATATTTTATTAGAATAGCAATAATTACATGCTATTTTTTAGCATTCGCCATAGCTTCAAATTGCTGAGTCAAATAATTCTCAGTGGTTTTCAGTGACGAAATTATCAAATCATTATAAAGGAATTGAGATTTTAAACGGGCTTCAGTCGCGGCTATTCTAGCGTCAAAGCTTTCTTTATCTTCATCTAGAGTAACCTGCTGTTTTTCTAACGCATTAAATTTGGTATCTAACGTGCCACCCTTTGGATCTAAAATACTTTGTAATAAATTTTTCAACTGGTCAGCAATACCACTCACGTAGGTGATAGAACCTCGGCTGCCTAAATCACCGCCTTCAACTTTAATACGAATTCCGCTGGCGTCATCAATTTCACCATCTTTAGATTGACCCGTCTCGCCGCTACCCTGGCCCACTGTAAATCCAAAAGCCGTTACAGCATCACTACTAACATCGGTTATCTCTACTTTAGAGCCAGCACCCGTGCTGGTAGAAATAATGCCCAATGTGCCATAAGCAGAAGAAGCCACATCATCGGTATAGTCTACTTTAACTGATAAATTTTCATCTGAAATGGCAGTATTTTCATTAATGGCTTTTTCCATCGCCGTGGCTAATTCCGCACCCGTTGCATAGGTTGTTTGCGGCACAGCAATCACCGCTTCTATGCCATCTACTTCAATGGTAAAGGTATCATTAGTAGCATCAATCACTACTGGCCCCGCTTCTATGGCAGACTGGTTTGCCACATAATAGCCATTGGTTGCCGATGTATTGCCGTTTTGTGCACTTAGGAATTGACCATTGCCTTTAGCGGTAATGCCATTAATGGTGCCTTCGGTATCCAAGCCCGTTACGATATTGTTTTCGGTGCCATCAGGCTCATGCATCCCTAAAAATGAAATGGCTGACGTATCTAATGTTGCAAATGATACAGTGTTAGCATGGCCCCCTACATTAAAAATCAACTTGCCCTTATCGGTATCCGCATCATATTCGTAACGTACATCAGCGGTTATATCCGCACCAAATGTAATTTCGTTGTCCATGCCCAACGCATCGTAACCACCGGTATAAACAGCGTCAGTTAAACCCAGCGTGGTAATTGCATTAGCATCAGCCGATTGAACTTCTATGGATGCATTCGCCCCAAACATCGCTGACGTATTAACACCGTTTCTTGATACTGTTTCAAAGTAAACTTGATCACTGACATCTAACTTAGCAACCACATCTCCCACTTCAAACTGACCATTATTTAAAATGGATAAGTCTAGCGCTTCTTGTATGGCGCTTAAGCTATCGGTTTTATCCCCGCCACTCACATCTCTGTTTACATCTACATTTAAGGTAATGCCATCTACTACCAGATCAAACGTCGCGTTATTTACGCCACTAAAATCGATGCCGCCAGCGATTACTGCACCGCCACTGGTTTGTGCTCCGCTACCGTCGGATACAATCTGAATAAAATCATCGTGAGTTTGACCATTTGTTACTAGCTCTAAGCCTGTACCACCAGGTCCAAGTTGAGCGGTCACCACTCCTGGGCCAAAACCATTTACTGCGTCGTCAAGCTTTGACTGAATATCGACTATGTTATCGCCACTGTCAGCATCCATTACAATGGTTTTTTCAACACCATTCACATTTAGTATAAAGCCCGAATTAGCCGCCAAAAAATCAATATTGGCCGATATGTCACGAGTGCCCTCGGTAGTAGACGCACCACTAACAAATGGCGCTAAATCTAAATTACCATCACCCACCAAGCCCGTATTAATAGCAGTTTCTAGCGCGGTGGCCAAATCATCTCCGCTGGCATAAGTGGCGGCCGGCAAGCTAATGGTGTTGGCACTATTGGTTCCATTAACACCTAGCTGAAAATCAACATTGGACCCAAAGGTTAAACCCGGATCCTTACCGTTCACTTGCAGCCCGTCTGTAGCACTTAAACCTAATAATACATCGCTAGTATTTGCCCCTACTGCGGTAATTTCAATGGAGTCAGTCGCACTGGCCGTAGTCGTATTAAAAACAAGTTTGTTACTATCATTAAAACTAGCAATAACATTGCCGTTTAATGCAGTGGCATCTACTGCGGTTTGAATGGCCTGTAAAACATCTTTTCGATCACCATAAATACTGTCACCATTTAAATCAGAGCCGCCAGCATCTAAATTCACATTCACTGAAACAGCTGCAGCACCATTTAAGCTGATGTCAAAACTGGCATTTGATGTTGCAAAATTAATACCGGTACTTTCATCTACTGCCTTAAGTGCAGGAACCGTCGATGTACCGTAACCATTAAAATATTCTGAATTTAATGAAGCCAACCCAGTGCCTTCAAACTCACCCTCTCCCAGTTCAGCAAAGCCCAGAGTATTGGCCGTATTGGTATCAGAAAATGCGATGTAAACCTCTGAGTCCGAGCCGTATTTATTAGAGATAATATCAAATGACTTGTTAGCCGCATCAAAAGCAACTGTGGCACTGTAGCCGTAATTTTTAAAATCATCTGCACTGTTTATTTGCAATTGAATTTCAGCGGCTAGCTCATCACCCGTGGCATAACTCCCTTGTGTTAAAGTAATAAACCCTGCACGGCCATTTAATCCCAGAGTAAATGAATCATTGGCATCATTTATTTCTACCGGTGTTACAAAATCTAAAATACCAACACTGCCGCCCTTATATTCACCTTGTGTCGCAAGCTGGGTAACCTCTATATCATAGACACCAGGCTTGGTATTAATTGATTCGTTCAAATATTTAATGCGATCATCGGTAGTGGTTCCTTGAGTGGAGAATACACCGGCCACCGCTTCACGGTCTTCTTTTAAACTCTTAAGAAACAGGTTGCTATCAAATTTCAATTTAAAACTATCATTTTGATCGGTGTAGATGCCAAGTTCACTGAACGACCTAAAGCTTGTGCCCGAGATGCCCGCTACTGTGCTGGTTAATATACTTCTAACCTGGGTGCTAATACCTCTTAAGGTGCTATCACCTAATAATAAGCTACCAGTGGCATTGGTTTCATCAAATGCGGTGAGTTCTTTATAGGTATCTTGAAACGCGTTATAGGAGTCAATCATTGCATTGATATTTTCGGATATAGCGGTTATATCAGCACCCACTGTAATTGAAACTTCTTCACCTACGTTGGCGCTTTTTAAATTTAAGGTGACACCATCTATTAATTCGGTGACTTCATTTGATGAACGGGTAACAACAAGACCATTCACCTTAATAGAGGCATCTTGGCCATTTTGGGTTTCGGTTAAATTGCTACCGGGTGTGTCTTGGTTTTTATTGTAAGCGAAGCTTGCCAAGCCCGATGTGGCCAGAGCGCCCGATTCATCTTTGGCAACAATTTCCATGCTCATGTCTTCGCCAGTTTCTTTACTGGTCATTTGCAATACATAGCCAGCACCATCAAATACTAAGCTGGCTTTAACGCCAAAATCAGAGTCGTTAATGGCATCTCGTAGCCCTTGCAACGAGTTATTACCATCATTAATGGTGATGCTTTTAGTGGCAGCATCTGGGTTGGCAGTAAAGGTATCGTAGGCATCACCTGGATCAGTGTAAGTGGTGGTCCCAAATGAAAATATCAGTTCGCCCTTGCCCACAGCTTCGGTTACCGAGGTATAAGATTCTGAAACAAGAGAATGGGCTTTTGCAATGCGCTGTACCTCTACCGTATATACACCCGCTGGGGCGGATGTGGTGGCGGTAGCGGTTAAAATAGTTTCGTCAGAGGTTTCAGCTTTAGTGGCACCGGCATTAGAATCGTCGGCTAGCTTAATAATAGATTCACTAAAGTCGTACAACTTGCTTTGCACATCTCCATAAGCCGAAATTTTAGCATCAATAACATCTTGACGAGTGGTAAGACGTCGGTCGCCCGCGGCTTTATCCGCATTAATGATGCTTTCAACCAAGTCACTGGTTAACAGGTCTGAGCCTATGCCCAGTGATTCAATTGCCGCCATATGCCCTCCAGAGCCAGTGTTAATCTAAAAAATAAGATTTAGTCAATATCTAATGGAAAAGCTAATACAAGAAAGTAAAACTATTAGTCCTTTAACGGCAGATTCGGCCAACACTTTAGCTTGCCTTTTTAATTATTTAGGCTAAAACCCATTTATTTAAGGTTAGGTGGTTAATAGCATAACTCAAGCACCTAACTATCGTTATTTAGAATATACAAGAAGCCTGCCAAGTGGCCGGCGTAAACATAGATACAAAAGAAGGTTAGAGCCTGCATGCAGACACTAACCTCAAAACCCAAAAAAACCGCAAAGCTTTCACTTTACGGTTTATTATCAAACTAAGATTTAATTCATCAAACCTGTGCGCTAAACAGCATACTGGGTTCTTCTGCGCTTAATCTTTTAGCCATTTCTAACGCCTCTTCATTCGGGATTTGGCGAACCAATTGCTCCGATTGACGGTCATAAACCTTGATAACAGTTTTTCCGCTGTCTTGGTCTACTTGAAAATTTAAATCACGTTGCGTCTTTTGTGCAAAGTCATTTAATCTTGAAACCGCTTCTTTTACCTCAACGTCCTTAGCCTCTGCTTTTTTTGTATCATCTTGTGGCAATTCCTTGCCGCTTAATTCTACTGCTTTGGCTTTCACACCCGCTTGTGACGATTGTGATTGAACTTGAGGTGCCGAAGAAAGCGCTTTAGCCGCCTGGCTAATATTTTGTGCGTTTAATTCATTCATAATACACCTCTCTTAAAATTAGTTTTGCTGCTTAGGCAGCCAGCAAGAGAGAAACCTCTCTTGCTGTTTTATCCACTAACTTATCCAAGTAAAGAAAGAACCTGTTGAGGCCCCTGGTTAGCCTGTGACAAGATAGAGATACCCGCTTGTTGCAGTACCTGTGTTCTTGAAAGCTCGGCTGTTTCGGCCGCGAAATCAGCATCTTGAATTCGTGAATTCGCAGCGCTCAGGTTTTCAGATGTGATGGCTAGGTTACTTACTGTAGATTCCATGCGGTTTTGAATCGCACCCAAATCAGCTCGCTGGCTCGCAATCGAACCGATTGCATTATCGATAGCCGTTAAAGCTGCTGTAGCCCCTTCAAAGGTGGACACATCGATCTCAGAAAGGAATTGTCCGCTCTCACCGCCACCAAAGTCACCAATAGTAAAGCCTAAAGCTGCAACCTCATCAGTACCGTTTGTTCCGCTTGAGATGTTAATCTCTTGGGCAGATGTCAATGTAACTTTAGAGTAAGTCGTTTCATAAGCCTCACCCTCAGTCATGACACCGCGATCACCAACACTATCACTGGTTGTACTAGTACCAATATCAGCTTCACCAATACCCGCGTTAGCAGAATCCAATCCGATTTGTGCCCCGAAGGTTGAGCCTTGCCCGACGTTATTCGCGTCATCATTATCGATAGCTACCGAAATATTACGACCATCTTCCGCCTTTAGAGTTATCGATTCACCGTTGTCCTCGGCAATAACACCTGTCTGACCAGCTTTAGCGTTAATTAAATCAATGGTATTTTGACGAGTTCCTAACTCATCAATTGTGCCTGTTCCATCATCTTTTAGTGATATTTGACCTAGGTCAACCCCATTAATATAAAGTTGGCCTGTATCACCGGCGCGATAAGCAGCACCTGTGCCTGATGAATCAAAACCAGAACCGTCACCACCGGTAACTACTGTTTCATTAACAAGAGCTTTCACGCCTGTGTCATCAGCGATTTTATTAATCGCGGCAGCGACCGCAATACCTGATGCTTCTTTTTGACTAGAAAGAATCGTATCACCATTAGATGCCTGTGTAGAAGAAGCGGTGTCATCTGATGCTGCTGCAGCACCTACGTTCACTTCATTTAAAACAAGGTCGCCATCAGCAAGGCCTGTCAAGGGTTGAGTAATCGTTGCACTCGCTGAATTTTGAACAGCTGAAGATAGTGAATCAATATTAGCCGTCGAATCCATGGCAATTGAGCCACCCACAGAGGATAAACCAACAGCTAAATTTGACGTAACTGAAAACTCTTTGACTGCTTCTTCGTCAACTTGGATATCTTTAACATAACCAACTACCGTGGCGGAACCAGCTGTATGACCTGAAGAGCTAAGATCCATTGTAGTAGTGGCAGCATCCCTACCACTAGCTGTTATAGTGATATCACCAGCTGTACCTGTGAAATTAGACATATTCACAGTGTTACCGCTAACATCAACTATTGAAATATCTGCTGTTGCAGTTGTACCCAATGCTTGAGCAACAAGGTTACCGCCTGCAAAATTATTGATTTGGTCAACAAATTCTGCAGATGTCATACTTGTCCCAAGTGTTAGCGTCCCCATAGCTACACCAGTACTGGAGGTATCATAAAAATCAATCGCACCTGTTGTTATCGCTGCGAGATCTGCACCTGAAAGGGTGAATTTAGTCTCAGCAAATGCTGTAACACCATCAAAATCACTGATTGCTGCTGCAATTGAGTCAGCACCAAAGCCCCCCCCAGTATTTGTTGCGTAAACATCAAATGACCCTGCTGCATCCGTTGTTCCAAGAGCGATCGTCTTCGAATTCCCTTGTCCATCAGAGACAGTTAAGACCTCCATTGTTGCCGCATTACCTGAATTAAAGGCAATACCACCTGATGGTGAACCAGTGCTACTACCAACAGCACCAACAACCAAACCTTCAGAAGCAAAGAAGCTTTGTCCAGCATCAATGCTGTCGGACGTTGTATCTGTAATCGCAGTACTTGTTACCTGCGCTACACCACGGTCATAAGTGCCTGCACTCAAGCCTGAATTAGCTAAGTTGCCGTTACCGGTATTATCGCCACCAGAAATAACAATCTCACCAACATCTCCGTCAGCAACTAAAGTGAAGCCACCTGTGTAAGTTGAAAAGCTTCCGGTATCTGCCGATGTATCATAGGCAGTACCAACTGCTAAACCAGTCGCAGAAGCGACCTCTGCTAATGTTAAAGCACCGAACCCATTAGTTGTATCAACACCTAAAGATATATTACGGCCGTCTTCAGCTATTAACGATACACCACCGGCATCATCACCTGAATCTAAAGCCGTAACACCTGTTTGATCAGACATTGCATTGATCGCTTCAACTACTGAAGCCCTCGACGTGCCAGGATCTGTAGTCGTCTGAATTGATATCTCAAAGTTGTTCAGTACTATTGTACCACTAGTGGATGAGGAGACCATTTCACTACCGGCTGCTATATTCTCATTAGCAAATGCCTTAACGCCTGTTTCGTCATAAGAGCGATTGATCGCTGCTGCTTTAGCCTTACCACTAGCAGCGCCTAAATCAACTGAGTCGACATCATCAGCTGATGTTGATGGGCTTATATTTTTGCCATTGATGATCAGATCACCATTACCCAGAGCATTCGCATCACCTTGAGCACTCACACCTGCACTTTTAGATGCGCCTAATTTATCCGCTGTTAATTCCGCAATACTAATATCTAAAGTTTGACCTGCATTCGCACCAATTTGGAAAGTAGCCGAAAATGAACCGTCAAGTAGTTTACGGCCGTTAAAATCAGTTTCGTCAGCCGTTCTCGATACTTCAGCGATTAGCTGACTTACCTCAGCCTGCAATGCATCTCTATCCACATCAGAGTTGGTGGCGTTAGCAGACTGTACAGCTAGTTCACGTACACGCTGTAAGTTGTCATTCATTGAACCTAATGCGCCTTCAGCTGTTTGTGCTAAAGAGATACCATCCCCTGCATTACGAACCGCTACATTTAAGCCTCTAATCTGAGAGTTAAAACGTGTAGAGATTGCAAGACCAGCCGCATCGTCTTTCGCACTGTTAATACGAAGACCTGATGACAAGCGCTGCAAAGATGTTTGGTTAGCTGACTGCGATTTATTTAAGTTACGTTGTGCGTTCAGTGACGCAATATTGGTGTTAATAATTTGTGGCATAACACTTCTCCTAGTGTATTAAGGGTTTGACCCTGATTGGTAGCAAATCAAGCCACCCTTTTTAAATTACTCAAGTTATATAACGGCAACATTGATAATACCTTGAGACTTTTTTATTAAAGGTTTATTAAGTCACACGCTCCGAAAGGTGGTACGCCCCTTGCTTAACTAAAACAAAAACTCATTAGGCTTAACTTATGTCTGGCACAGCAGAAAAGAAGCGTGAAAAATTACGTCAAAAAAATGTCGCTTTTTTAAAAAGGAAATTCCCTGATGTGTATAAGCTACTTACTACACACGATATAGAAAATAAAAAGCCGCTATCAAACGAGAATGGTGAATGGGTAGATTTATTAGAGCGCGGCTCAAGGGTTTATAACTTTGACTGCATAGAATACTCAAAGAAAGAGTGTTCAAAATTCTTAGATAATTTTAAACCTGGAAATGAAATAAAGACCGTAGTACAAGCAAGTACAGCAAGCTTTACATATGATCGCTTAGCATCAAATAAGTTAAGAGTAATGCATGAAGAATTAGAAAAACTTATCGATATATCAAGTAAATTTGAAGCGACTGAATTTATTCCAATGATTCTTGTTTTTGGCATAGGCATGGGTTATCACATAACCGAGCTAGTAAAAAGCAGGCCTATTGGCTCACTGATTATCTTTGATAATGACATTGAAAATCTTATAATTTCATTAAGTACTACAGATTGGGAGTGGGTAGATAGCCACTTCAAACCAAATGAAGGGACTTCACTACAGTTTGTATTTTCACACTCTAATATAGCTATAAATGATAAATCAATAGTCTGGAATACATTGATTAAATACTGCCCTCAGTTTCCTTTTACAACATATTTATACAATCATCATAAAAAGCCAAAATTTAATGAGATTATTGAAAAGATACAAGGTGACTTAATAACATTTATGGGAGTTTGGGGGCATTATGATGATGAAGTAAATCAATATAATAATTGTAGGCACAATCTAAAAGAAGGGATTAAAGTGCTAAACCCACAGGAGCTGAACCTTGACTTAGATAAACCCGTAGCCATTATTGGAGGCGGGCCCTCGATAGACAATAGAATTTCTACCCTAAAAAAATATAAAGATGATTTATTAATCGTATCCTGTGGATCTGCATTAGGTACTCTATATCACTATGATTTAACCCCAGATATCCATATTGAACTTGAATCTGACTACTTAGTATATGATGTAATAAAAAATACGACGAGTGAAGAATACAGAGAAAATATACTTTTCATAGGTTCTGCTCAAATGAATCCATGGGTATTCAGATTATTCAAAAATAAATTATTGTTTTTTAAAGATTCAGCATCTATAGCGGAAGAATTTTCTGGAAATCTATCCCAAATAATTAGGAATGTCACCCCTACATGTTCAAATGCAGGGTTTGCAATCATTGACCATCTAAAATTCAAGAATATATATTTATTTGGCATGGATTTTGGTTTCGAAGATGAAAGCTCACACCATGCAAAAGGCAGTGTTCATTACAAAGAAGGTATTTCAGAGCAATTGAAGAATGACAATGACTTTGAAAAAAATGAATTAATAAAAGTAAAAGGGGTTAACAACAAAAACATATTAACAAAAACTACCTATGAGATCGCAAAAAAACGTGTCGAAGAGGGTTTGAAAAGCTTTAAAAATAAAAATAAATCAGCTAGAAACTGTTCAGATGGTTCAATTATAAGAGGAGCTTCCTGGACAGATAATAATGCTTTTGAATTATCAGTCAAAAAAATACTGTCTCACACAAATACAAATAAACTTGATTTAATAGAAGATATAAAATCAAACTCTGAGTATATCAATAGTGAAGATATCAGTAAAAAATGTAATCACTTAATATTAAAAGTAGAATCAATCTTTAGAACTTTAGAAAAAAGAATGCTTATTACAGGAGAAAATAAGGAAATATTCTTATCCTCATTTATAATAAACAATATTCTTGAACAACATGTAACAAAAAAAATGGGTTATACTTATTTTTTTATTAGGGGGTATATATGGATTGTTCTTTCTACTTATTATAACGTTGGCCTAAAATCAAAATCTAAAGAAACAACAAAAAAATGTACAAAATTAATTAAAGGCAGCTTCATAAATCTTAATAATGAAATTATTAACGAAATGAAAGAGAAGCTTATTAGTAATAACTCTATAGAAACAGACCCTTGGATTAATGAAGAGGTTCCAATCCACTATGCATATAAGTAGAAATGAAATGAAGACAGAACAAGAGCGATTTTGGTCCGGAGAGTTTGGTGATGATTATGTCGATCGAAATCAAGGTGAAAATTGGATCGCCGGTTACATATCACATTTCAATGAAATATTAAAACGTGTACCAAATCTAGATTCGATTATTGAATTTGGTTGTAATAGGGGTATGAATTTACAAGCCTTGCATCAATTACTGCCCAACACATCTTTATCAGGTATAGAGATTAATGAAAAGGCATTCAATATAGCGAATGATCATGATTATACTGAAATTTTCAATGACTCAATAATCAGCGTTGAGCTTCCAAAAAAATATGATCTAACCTTCATAAAGGGGGTACTCATTCATATCAACCCAGATAATTTAACAGACGTATACGAACGGCTTTACAAGTATTCAAATAAATATATTTGTATTGCTGAATACTATAATCCAACACCTGTAGCCCTTCCCTATAGAGGACACTCTGAAAAGCTATTCAAGCGAGATTTTGCAGGTGAAGTAATGGATATGTACCCAGATTTAACACTCATTGATTATGGGTTTACTTATCACAGAGACAGCAAGTATATGCATGATGACTTGAACTGGTTCCTATTAGAAAAATAAAGTAAAGGTAATACGACATCATTAATACATATTTAATGATGTCAAAAAACACTTCTAACTAAACTTCTGACCATACTTCAACTTTTTTGTAATCAAAGTACCCTCGGCCAACTTTATCTTAAAACAAATATCTTTGAATTAGGCTTCCATCACTATTAAAAATAAATGATGTTAAAAAGAATTCAGTTTTAATAAACTTAGTGGAAATGTATCGCGCTTCTTCATAATTAGATTCCCCCTGTAACTCGTCATATCGCTCACCAAGATTCCTTATGGCTTTGAAGTACCTAAGCCTATCGGGAAACCCATCATAATCAGTTTGAATAGAAAATTTATTATTACCATTATAAACTTCAGTCGTATGACATTTTATGATGTAAGTGTATCCATCTTGACTTACCACCAACAACTTTAGTACCAACCCCTGTTTAACAGAATTCATAATATCATTTAAATCACCACCCTCTGAATCACTCCAAATTTTTTTATAATTATTTTTAGTAAAAAACTTCATACTAGAATAAGTATATGATGAATAATACCTTTCTAATTATTCAGACAAGCACATAGAACAGACAACATTCGAAAAGTTATTGTAAGCATATGACAATAAGTTATCTCTATGAATGCCTTCATGGGGGTCAGCACTGTGGACATTTGAGAACTTACCAAAGAACTCGTCCCCAGCCGATACAATACTTGTAAGGTGATAACTTTCTACATATTGATTCCCAAATCTATTTTCAAGAACCACCCATAAATCTTTGCATTGCTTTATATCTGTTAAGATACCGCCTGTGCATTCCATCAAACACCTTTCCCTATTGTTATATAAGCGTCGCCTTCGAATTTATCAGTTTTAAAATTATTATTACACTTAAATTCATCCATTGAAAATTTACCTTTATCTAAGTCATCGCAGCGTATATTCTCAACACTTGAATCCAAGGTAAACTGATTAAGAATGAACTGAAGCCCTTTCTCATCCATTCCTAACCAATCTAATATTAGGTTTTTATAAGAAAGAGGCTGATTTTGATAATAGGAAACCAGTTTAATGGCTTGCTCTCTATCTAAGCGACCATGTCTTATTTCACGGCTTGCATGATCTGTTACCTTTGAGTAACCACATTTTAATTGTTTAATCTTGTCATGTAGATCCATATAGTTGTAACAATCCACATAATCATAGCAATCAAACGTTCTTCTAAAACGTGAAGTTTGATAATGATGCTTTTCTATCATCAATTCATGCTGAGCCTTAGGGTCCCAGCGTACAAAATTACTTAGGTATATCCCTCTTACTCCTGATGCATTAAGAGAGGCATCATCTGGATATCTATACTGCCAAATATCTTGCTCAGTTAAGGTATTAAAATGATTAATGAGATCATCCGCTTCAACCCCCATTAAATCATGGTCTTTACGATATCTTCTGGTCATCTCCACTTCATGGGTATGGGAGAACATGCCAACTTGCTCAACTCCTTGATGTCCCCCCCAAATAATCAAAGGTATTTTATAACGTACCGCTGTTTGTACAGGAAAAACAGTTTGGCCTGCAATACAGTGCCAATAGATACTGCCCATACGTCTTAGTGTTTCTTTTGTTATTTTTTTTACAGATATAGGATTGATATTTTGAATAACAATATCGCAATTAAAGCGAATACGTAAATTTGCTAAGTTCTTAATGCCAATAGGTGTATTCCAGTATTTATTATAGGTCACTAACAATGGGTTAAGACCGAGCTTTTCCTTTACTATATGGACTATAAAGTATGAGTCTTGTCCACCTGTAACTGGAACAATGCAATCGTAAGTTTTTGTATTCGTACTTCTATAAGGCTTCACTAGATTTTCTAATTTATTCCATCGAAAATCCCAGTCTAACGTGTTTTTCTCTTCATGAATTTTACAACCAGAACAAATACCATCGTCATCAATAATCAGTCCAAGAGCATGATTCGAGGTATATAAACATAATTTACAGGTTTTAACTTCGCTCATATTATAGGCTCAATAAGTACGATAATTTGAGGGCCGAACAGGTGTTTCAACCAACTGATCTTTTATTTTTTGTACTGCGTGTTCACTGTAATTTAAGGCATTACCTAACGCCACTGCAGACACATTTTCTTTTAACAAAAGGGATTTAATCACATTGATATCTGTTGCCCCACCAAATGCAATAATGGGAATACTAATGTGTTCAGAAGCATCTAGAATAGTTTGATTGAAACCTGCTAAAGAGCCTTCATGCTCGGTATCTGTTAATAGCACTTCAGAAACGGCTCCGTTATTGAGTAAGCTAAGAATCTCTCCTGACAGTGGTGACGACTGAGCTGATCGATAGTCATAGTGCTTAAGCTCATGATCAACTAGCTTAATGGGCAGGTTTATGATGATAGCCTGTGCACCTAATTTAAATGAGATTTCATTAATGATCTCTGGTGTCTCTTGAATTAATGCATCAATACAAATTCGGTCAGCTCCCTTCCTAATCACATCAATAGCATGTTCTACAGATTGAATGCCTCCTCCGTACGTTATGGGTGTACCCAAACCCAAACAAGCAATTTTTTCCAACAAGTCAAAATCTGGACCTAACTGATTAATACTGCGATCAATAACTTGAATACAAATTTCGTCAACGCCCCAGCGATCTAGGTTCTCAACAATGTGCTCAACTTTTCCAACAGGTAAGTACTGATCATAGGAAAAAGACTGTACCACCCAGCCTTGCTTGACCGTCACCACGGCAATTATTCGCTTTCTAAGCACCTAAAAGCTCCTTAAGCGAATTGGTTAGTATTCTTATACCAGCCTCTTGGCTTTTTTCAGGATGAAACTGAATGCCTAAAATATTGTCTCTTCTAACGGCAGCAACAATAGGACGCTCTAAACGGGTAAGCGCTAAAATATATTCATCAGGTGCCTGAAATTCATAAGAATGATTGAAGTAAAAACTTTCCCCCATTGAATCATTCAAAAACCCCTGGCTTTCATTATGGGCCTCTAGATTATTCCAACCAATATGCCATTCAGGTTCATTTAGCTTAGTGACTTCCCCTGGTATCAACCCTAATCCAAGGGTATAGCTATGTTCATGCGATGCCTCAGCAAGCATCTGCATACCTAAGCAGATTCCTATAACCGGTTTACCTGCGTACGCCCAATTTTTAATCCCTTGAACAATATCTAACTTATATAACGCGCTCATTGCGTGGGAAAATGCACCTACCCCTGGTAAAAACAATAAATTAATACCATCAAAATCTTTAGATGTTTTAATCAATCTTGTGCGATAACCAATTTTAATTAAAGTAGACCTTACAGATGCAAAGTTACCAGCATCATAGTCAACTATGCCCACAATTGGTCGTATTCTCATAACCCTACGCCCACAACAAAGTTTCGTTTAATTAATCCAGTTTTGTTGATTGTGAACAGCTCTTTATTCGCTGAGTCATGAACTTTTAACCAAAAATAATTTGTATCAATTTTGATATAGTTACAAAAATCCTTAATATAATTGTCTCCACATGCATCATCATATTGTTCAACCAATTTAATCGCTTGATCACGAGACATTAACCCAGAACGAATTTCTTCATTTACATAGTCTGTCACTCTACCAAATCCAAATTTATAATATTTAATCATTTGATTCAGAGTTACCCAGTCTTCATCTAAAGCCGTTACACCGTATAAATCACCCGTATTTTCAACACCGTCATCCCTAATATTTAATCCTTCTAAACAAGAATAAGATGCATTGTTTATTAACGACCAATCTCCTAAAAACCAACCTAAGTACACGATAGAAATTCCAGCTTGATCAAATTCATCTAGTGACGGATATCTATACGGAATTAAATCCCCATGATCACCATGCATCTCTGCCATCCAATCAAGCGCTCCGCCAGATAAGGTGTTCATATTTCTTAAGTTGTTTCCATCGAATCCGGTTCGCCCCAATGTTTTTAAGTCACCTAATTGAAGTCCTGGATTCTCCCCCCAAAAAATCAATTCAATTCCATAATGTATTGCTAATTGAGGCACAGAACTAAATAACGCTAGCTCTGTTGACCTAGCCCAATTAGTAAAGCGATCAAAACTGTGCCGCATCAGGCTTTGCCATGTCTGTGGTGCTGGCGCCACCACTACGCAATCAAAACCAAGATTAATGAGCTGGGAGATATTATCGACCCCCCTTTGGGTAACCTGTTCAGGAGGATAAGATAAGCATGCTAAAAGAGGATTTAGACCAAGCTTATCTCGAACAAATAGTGCTTGTCTTGTACTGTCTTTCCCTCCACTTACACCAATAATACAGTCAAACCCAGCCGATTTTCTGTTGATCTTCTCTGAAACTAAATCTTGTAATATTTCATACCTTTCTTGCCAATCTACATGTTTTAGCTCAGCAAAATAACGACAGGCAGGGCAAATTCCATCTTCAGTAAACACCGTATTAGGCCTAGTATCAGGCTGTAGACATTTTTGGCAATATTTCATATTCAGATGTCAACTTTCTGACTGGCTAGAGTTGATATATAAGTAATATCTGTATGAGGCAAGATTGGTTCCATTTTATTAATAGGAAAAAAACTATACGTTTCTATACCTAGATCAACGGCATAAGCTAATACAGACGATTGGTAGCCAATCACTGTCTTGCTATCAGATAAGTCTTGCTCTAATGAATTTTCACTGGCCGCCACATTAAAATGATTACTAACCATATTTATTAAACTATCCATGTTTGTTTCTGTCTTTGACGGATGGTCTCGAATAACAATGTCTATATTTGGATCAACTCTTTCTAATAAAAATTGAGCTAATTCCTTATATGCCTCTGATAATGAATAATTTGTTCTAATGGGCTCCAAACAAATAAGAACATTATTCTTATTAGAGGTTTGATCTATATTTGATTTTATTTGAAAAAAGTGCCGATTTCTTATTTTCCTAAATTTACTGATGCTTTCACCAAATACATTTTTTGCAATGGACATAGCATCATTATCTGCCACCCATATTTCATCGGGGTAAACCATACTATCAAGGTACTCAAACCTATCACGGTAGTTCGCCCAATGATCCAAATAACTAACAACATACAATTTTTTTATTTTAGCAGCATTGATGGCTTGTTTTTCAAACTCTGTTTGCCACCCTGTAGAGGTAATGACTTGCGTAACTTCGTTCCAATCTACATGCTCAACAACATCCAAATCATTAAAAATTTCGCTAAAAATGTCAATTGCGGGTCCAGATAGATAAAATGAAAAGTCGAGTCGAGAAGCCCAATCTCTACACCACTTTGATAATAGAAACGCACCGCCAGCATCATGACTAACAATTAAGACCTTAGATAAATTCATCTTTCAGCTGACCAAATTCCAAAACATCTCTGAATTCACCGTTATTAAACAATGCATGACGCCGAATGCCTTCAGGCTTAAATCCCAGCTTTAGAGCCAATTTTTCCATGGCAGCATTATTATCTAAGCACCCAAGATACAACCGATTAAGATTTAAGTGCTGATAAGCATGCCGCATTACGAATTGAGAAGCGATGAAAGCATAGCCCTTGCCCCAGTACGCTCGCTCTCCAAACATAAAAGCCATTTCGGCTGATTGGTTAAAATGATCGATATTTTGAAGGCTTATATTGCCAATATGAACGGTATGCTTTAATGCATACACAGCAAAGATCAGTTTAGTTTTATCATTTTTAATACTATCGATATATAACTGAACATCTGCGCTTGTTTGGGGCCTTGCCCAGTGAGAATTATATAAATGAACTTCTGAATCAGAAAACCAGTCTAAATACCGCCCTTCTAGTTCAATTTCGGAGAGTATCTTTAGAGCAACATCATCTTGCTTATATATAAATGCTGTCATGACTTTAACGCCTTCCATGTATCTATCATGGTGGTTGCAATCCAACGACAATCTTCATCGTTTATATCAAACATACTTATTAGTAAGCCTACAAACGACTTATCTTTAAGCTCTTCCGCAACAGGGCAGGCACCTATTCCATAATCAGGATCAGTCTTAGCATAACTCCAGGGAAAGCCCTTGCCGTAAGCGAGTTTATTTTCAAACATGGGGAGTCTATGGACATTTACATACCCTTTCACAAGCCCTGGGACACCTTGATCTGTAAGATCATTGATCCATTTGTCTCGTAATTTTGAGAAATTGAGTAAGGTGATAGGTAAAACATAATATGCATGAGCAGATTCATGCTGGACATTAGCCACTTTAAAATCAGGTTCTTGACTAAGAATGCTATTGATAATATTTGATTTATGCTGATTTATTTTTAATAAATTCGAGAGTTTTTTTAACTGTTCAGTCCCAATTGCTGCCTCTAACTCTCCCATTCTAAAGTTATAACCCACCATATTTAATCCGTTTTCAATAGGGCTATTTACAATACTTGCTTCAGCATGATTACGAATCATCTTCATTCTTAAAGCAAGATCATCATCATTTGTAATACAAAATCCACCCTCCCCCGTATGGATATGCTTATGATAGTTTAAACTGAATCCTCCAATATCCCCCCAAGTACCACATAACTTACCCTGATAAGGAATCCCTGGCGCTTGAGCCACATCCTCAATCAATTTCAATTTATATTTTTGGGCAATAGACTGAAGTTCAGATAACTTTGAGCCATGACCAAATATATCTGTCACCATAATAGCCTTAGTATTTTCATTGACTTTCTGTTCAACTATTTCGGGATCAAGCCCATAGTATTCTTTCTCAATATCAGCAAACACTGGTATCCCACCCCAAATAACAATAGCCGTTGCAGTGGCGCTCATGGTCCAAGGGGAGACAATCACCTCATCTCCAGGTTCAATTCCAATCGCACCCACAGCGGCAATTAACCCCGAGGTCAATGAGTTAAATGTAACCGCATGTTTAACACCGAAGTATTGTGAGATTTCATTCTCAAATCTTTTTATTTCTGGTCCACCATGAAAATCATCCCCCCAGCCGCCAATGAATGAAGACAAACAACCACTATCCAGCACTCTATTAGCAGCTTTCTTTTCTTCAATCGATATAGGGTTATATCGCTTCCATGATTTCATCATTCCCTCTCAGACAGTTCTAGTAATCTCTGTGATACCATAGCTAATTTAAAGCTATCATCCTTTTTACTATTTATTAAATGATCATAAACACTATTATAAACACCTGATTGATAATGATCGAATTCGGGCTTAGATAAATTTTGTTTCACATGATTTTTATCAATATAGAAACTATGTCTACCACCGTTCAAGTAATATAGTGATCCTTCACTGGAATTAATGATCATTGAGTTATTATCAATATCAGAAACTGATTTTGTCATTGTTATTTCAGTTCCATTAAATATATATTTAATGGATTCGTTAGACGTAGGCAGTTCACTCGATAAAATATTGTCTTCGCCGAAGTGTCTAAGCAATAAAGAGACAAAATGAATTCCATTATGAACCAGTCCTTTACTGTAAGTAATACTGACATTGCATTCTCCAGATTTAGAAAGCTTCTTAATGCATTGATTTAAATTATCCTGATACAATCTAAATAAATTCACAATGATTTCTGGTCCATCTTTTTTTTCAATTATCAGATTATCCAACTGTGTCTGAGAATCCGAAATCGGTTTTTCCATTACTACTAAACGACAATTACACTTTTTAGAAAATCGCTTAATTTGAATATAGATTTCAACATGCAATTCAGTTGGACATGCAATCACTACAATATGAATATCGTTATCAATATTCTCCATTACTTCTTCTAAGTCAGTGTGAGCAGTCACGCCTGTTAGATCATAGAATTTTTTACGATTTTCTTTATTGCGATCAATACCAGAGACTAGGTTAAACCTATCATCTTTCATAATCGCATTGACATGCGTCCAAGTTACGTCTGTTCTATCGTAGTCATACAACATGCCAATATTGCCTAAACCAACAACCAAGATATTAAATATCATGACTAATCATCAAGATCATCAAGATCATCAAATGAAACAGGGTCGCCCTTCTGAACATCATGCTTAAGTACTTTTCCTATAATCAAGTCAAAATATTTTGGTGCCAGCCCAAATCCAGGTCGTATTCTTCTTATATTATCAGCATCCACTTTCATTCCTTTCTTTATATCTTTCATAAAATATATTGAACGTCTGAAAGCTACATTTTCAATTTCAGATTCTTTTTTATGATAACCTGCCGATCCAAGTGACATCCAAGCCTCTTTCGACTTTTTACACAGATCAGATAATTCAAAAGGCTCAATGGAGAATTTACTATCTGGTCCGTCATCATTACGATCCAATGTAAAATGCTTTTCAATAAAGCATGCACCTAAAGCTACAGAAGTTATCGACGCTGAAACCCCTAAAGTATGATCAGATAGACCTGATAACACATTAAATCTTTTGGTTAAATCAGGTACAGTTAATAAATTGGACTGCTCCAAAGGCGCTGGGTAAGCGCTAATACAATGCAGTAATATTAGATCCTGGCAACCAGCGTTTCTAACGCATTCAACTACCTCGGATATTTCGTCTAAGCTGGCCATACCGGTAGAAATAATCATAGGTTTTTTTGTAGACGCCACATACTTTACTAATGGAAGGTCGATCATTTCGAAGGAAGCTATTTTATAAGCAGGTGTATTTAGACTTTCCAACAAATCAACTGCAGTTTCATCGAATGGCGTACTAAAACACGTTAAATCAATAGACCTTGCATACTCAAAAAGTTCTTTATGCCACTCATATGGTGTTTCAGCCCATTTATACAATTCGTACAAGGTTTTTCCACCCCAAGGCCCTCCCTTAATTAAAAAGTCATCTTTACCAGAGTTAAGCGTCATTGTGTCAGCTGTATAAGTTTGTAGCTTTACGGCATCTGCACCACTTTCTTTTGCTGACAACATGATGCGCTTTGCGCGATCAATTGATCCGTTATGATTTGCAGATATCTCGGCCACAATATAAGGTGGCTGGCCATCACCTAGTAACTGGCCATTAATCTCAATATTCATAATTGGCTTGCCTCCAATTCAAGTAATATTTTTGTCAATGGTGTAGTATTTAAAGATGCTGCTTCAGAAGGGTTAGTCCAAGTGAAATCTATAAATTCATCTGAGTAATAGTCATTTTCAAGAATATCATTCACTTTCCCATTAACCACCACATCCAACACTCTATCTGCTTTACTTAGATACAGCATTCTAGGCTCCATCCATAAAACATGTTCTTTAGAACTTGTTTCTTCTGACCATTCAGAATTAAGTTGATCAATAATATTGCCGTCTTCAAGACCCCCAGCAGGAACCATATCAATCCTATTCTTATATTGATAAGTACTTAAAGACCTACGCCCCAAAATAATATCTCCTTGGATATTAGACACCACCCCAGTAACGGCAACTGAAACCTCTTCTTCATTCATTTTCACACGTAAATAACGGTAATCTCTTTGATAACAGAATAATTTATTCAATATTTTTATATCAACTGGATTTATAAATAATAATGGTAAGTTGTAGTCACCATTATTTACAATTTCATTCCATTTACTTCTTTCTATTTCATCTAATTCATATTTATCTTTTACACTTTCAATAACAAGGGAATCATCACAGCCTAAATAGGAAATTTCACTATCAAAATGAATCATTATTACTTCAAGATTCTGTAATTTTGACATGCGTTTATCAAACTTAACTATTAAACAGTCAGCAGCTAGTGCTGCTAATACACCACTATTACTATCGTCTATAACCAAAGCCGAATCAAAACTAGATAATCCTATGCATTTGATAAATACCTCAGGATTAGGTTTTCCATAAGAAATATCATCTCCTGATATTACACATTCAAAATAATCAGTTATACCCAATCGACCCAATACAATATCTATATATTTACTAGGGCAACTCGAACCGATGCTCATCGGGATATTTTTTAATTTCAACATCCTAATTAGGTTCAATACATTTTTATTAGTCTCACAAACACTATACAAGCTAACAAGCTTATTATCATAAATGGATTGGATTTCTTCCTGCATTTTATTTAATTTATATTTTTCATTTAAATGTAAACAAATCTGCTTTATTGTCAGCCCATTTAAACAAGTTAAATCTTCGTTTTTATCCTTAATTCCTAATTCGATTTTTACTTCATTATAGATTTCAAACAAACCTCTAACTGAAGCAACAATGACACCGTCAAAATCAAAAATAATGCCTTTATTCATTTGCTATTACGACTAGCTTATTTTGTCCATACTCTCCAAATGAAGACTTATTATCCAAATCCATTTCTAACATTAAATCAGTAATAGCATTTACTACTTGGTGTTTATAATCTACAACTCCATCATTAATCATTGGTACAATCACATACTGAATAATATCGTGAAGACTAGAAAAATTTGATTCATCTATTATCGAAAATTCATTATCTCGGATAAATTTTGAAACATCATCCTGAATAAAGAAGTTATTAAATTCTGCAACCTCTCTTTTAACCAGCCCTACCTTTTCTCTAAGGTTGTTCTGTCTTCCATGGCTGTTTACAAAATTCTCTAATAGTAGTAACGCCCCATTCCTAGAGGTTATTGACATCAATTCTTTTATTGCTGTACTTTGCATTTCCCAACTTGGCAAATTAATCAAGCAGCGACAACTAACAACAAAATCATATTCCTTTGACTTATCAATATTAAGAACGTCACCTTCAAAGAAATTGACTCTTTTCTTAATTTCATTAGAGGACTGTTCCAAATTTGACCTAGCTGATTTAACCATCTCAGGAATAAAATCAAAAGCATCAACTTTACACCCAAGAGACTGCGCAATCGATATTGAATTAAAGCCATTACCACAGCCAACTTCTAGAATATTCAATTGATCTACAGGATTTTTTGAATGCTTTTCGAGCATTTCTATTAATGCTTTAATTTCAAGTTTCTTTATATTAGAAGACCGTGTTGTTGCCCTTAAGTCTTCACCAAATTCACTTGCCCATGATTTCCAATGTTCTTTTATACTATCTAGATTTTTCATATTCCCTACTAATATTTATAGCTTGTCATTATTCTTAAATTCGTATGAATACAAATATTCTGCAAATTCCCAGTCTGCTTCAGTATCAATATCTTGTGCATATTTTTTTGAAATTTTTATAACGGCTGAATCTGACAAAAATACCGGCTTTTCTTGAACCCAAGATTCTTTGCTTCCATAATAGAACTGACCTACATCATGGTAATAAGATTGTAAATCTTGGGACCTAACATCATACTGGTTGGATTCACGCATAGAGACACTCCCAGTTACATCTACTGCTAGAGCCCTCTGAATCGCATAGTCAAACTCGACAGCAGGAAAACAGTAATCACGATTCTGTTCTATCAATATTTTATAAGCCATTTTAATTCGATCAGGCCCAACAAATGGTGCAGTTGCATAAATACAACAGGCACTTTCAATTAATTGCCCAGACTGGCTTTCAATTTCTTCTATCGCATGTTTTATCACGGGTACCGTTGCCGTATGGTCACAGGACAGTTCTTGTGGTCGTATAAAAGGGGTTTCGGCACCGTATTCTCTGGCTATTTCTGCAATTTCAGAATCATCCGTGGATACGATCACACGATCGAACACCCCTGACTGAATAGCCGCTTCAATGGAATAAGCAATGATCGGTTTTCCGTGAAAGCTTTTAATATTCTTTCGTGGAATACGCTTACTGCCACCTCTGGCGGGAATAATTGCGATATTCATGCACATACCTCATTGACCACTTCAATCACTGTATCCTGCTCAGATTCAGACATTCCGTGATATAAGGGAAGGCTGATGCAACTTGCGTAGTAGGCCTCAGCATTTGGGCACAAGCCTTTTTCGAATCCAAGCGATTGATAGTAGGGGTTTAAATAAATTGGTCTGTAGTGCACATTCACACCCAAGCCTTTATTTCTCATCAGTGTAAATATGTTTTCTCTATTCAATTGAGTAACACTTAATTGAATGATATATAAATGCCAAGATGGCTGCGCGTAGTCGCATGTAACGGGTAAAACTATTTTTTTTGAACGCAATAAGGAATCGTATCGTTTAGAAATGATATTCCTCTGACCCACAAAATTCTCTAATGACTCAAGTTGAGACAAGCCTAACGCAGCCTGTATTTCAGTCATACGATAATTAAACCCAAGTTCAATTTGTTCGTAATACCAAGGCCCTTCATTGGCAGTCAGTTTTGATGTGTCTCTTGTGACCCCATGAGAGCGATATAAAGTCATTTTTTCAGCTAAGTTTTGTGAGTTTGTTAGAGCAATCCCACCTTCACCGGTTGTTATAATTTTCACAGGATGAAAGCTAAAAATAGTAATGTCGCTGTACTCACAACTTCCGACTGGCTTGCCCTTGTATTGCCCACCAATTCCATGTGACGCATCTTCAATTATAGAAAAGTTATATTTTTTTGATAATGAGCGTATGCCTGCCATGTCGCAGCTTTGACCTGCCATGTGAACAACAATAACGACATTTGGGAGGGGTAATTTATTCTTTAGGTTAAACTGGATTTTTTTATTGAGAGTCTCGGGCGTTATATTGATCGTATCAGGGTCGATATCCACAAAGTCTACTTTCGAGCGACAATATAAGGCACAATTAGAAGACGCCACAAAAGAAATAGCAGAGGTCCAAACCAATGAATTCTCACCAACACCCAGTGCTAAGCAAGCAATGTGAAGTGCCGATGTTGCACTGTTTGTTGCAATACCAAAATCAGCCCCGCATGTTTTAGCAACGGCATTTTCAAATTTTGGTAACACAGGGCCTTGGGTTAGGTAGTCCGATTTAAGGACGTCAATAACTGCATTAATATCCTGTTCGGATATATTCTGCTTTCCGTAGGGAATCATGCATTTGCTTCTTCTAATAACTTTCCAGTTTCATCAACCGTTAAAAACCAATCATTTGTCCCTGAATCGTAAGAAAAACCTTGGGCAACTGGCTTACCATCTTCACCTAGGTTATTGGAGGTATAATTAACAGCGCCATCATAAAAACTGATAGAAGGAGAAATCACATAGTGATCTTCAAATTCTAATGTTCTATAACTGTCATCTTTTGGGCACATTTTTTCATGCAGTTTTTCACCTGGTCGAATACCAATTTCATGAGTATTAATACCTGGCGAAACAGCTTTTGCCAAATCCAGCATGGTCACTGAAGGGATCTTAGGCACAAAAATCTCTCCCCCTTTCATACGAGAGAAGTTTTTAATGACAAAATCTACACCTTGTTGAAGAGTTATCCAGAAACGTGTCATTCTATTATCTGTAATAGGTAATGAATCAGCACCCTCTGTAATTAACTTTCGAAAGAAAGGCACAACAGATCCTCGACTCCCAACGACGTTACCGTAGCGTACTACTGCAAATCTTGGAGTTTCACCACCCACAATATTATTAGCCGCTACAAATAATTTATCTGAACATAGCTTGGTAGCCCCATATAAGTTCACAGGGTTTGCTGCCTTATCTGTTGATAATGCAATGACTTTTTTAATGCCATTTTCGATGGCTGCGTGAATTACATTTTCAGCGCCATTTATATTTGTTTTAATACATTCTAATGGATTATATTCAGCAGCTGGTACCTGCTTCATCGCTGCCGCATGAATAATATAATCAACCCCCTTACTGGCTTGTACCATCCGCTCCTTATCACGGACATCACCAATAAAATAACGCATACAAGGATCGTTATAGACTTGCTGCATTTCGTATTGCTTAAGCTCATCACGTGAGAATATAATGATTTTTTTTGGCTTATAGCGATTTAACAAGGTTTCAGTATATTGCTTACCAAAAGACCCGGTACCGCCTGTTATCAGAATGGTTTGACCATCGAACATGATGGAACCTCTACACTGTCAATTTTTTATCGTTATTAATATAGAGCAAATTCCGAACCAAGTTTAAAAAGTATTTAAATACTCCTAGTTTTCTCATTCAGAAGTTAGACACCGTATTTTCATAGGCTATTGAATAAAGATAGCCTATTTATCTGTGTAAAGCTTTGTTGTGCAGCTTCCAATAAAAAAGATTCAAGTGATAATCGGCTAACTGCCTCAGCAAAATCTACATCCTGTAATTGGCTTAGAATGTCTTTACTAACTAGATCGACATCTTGGTGCAGGTTATCTATATTATCTATAGTATTTAGTCGACCACCTATCTCACTTTGCACTTCAGAAACTGAAGTTTGGGCAAAATCTAGATTACTTAAACTATTTTCAATTAGTACCTCTAATGCAGCTGAGTCTTCTGGGTTATCTTGTAATGAACGCAAGCCCTCAACTAACCCTGCTACTGTATCCACCATTGATTGCTTTGGACTACTGCGAACAAAAAATGTATCCCCTGGTTCTGGGTCACCCGCTACTTTAAAAGTTGCCCCCTGTACTACCTGCTCAGTTCCGGGGCTATAGGTAACACCATCAAATCCTTCTATTGGTCGGTTTTCAGAACGCGTCAGAACTGAATAATTAGATGCAGGTGGTGAAACATATGAATCAGGGTTAAATTGGATTACCATGTCTTCTGGTGAGAACTCAGAATATAGCTCCTGATCACTGACAAAGCCGTTACTAATAAATCCCGTGCCTATATTTCTAGGGTTATCTTGTGTGAAGAATGTGTCCTGTATACTTTTTACATCTACAAACAGTGTTTTACCTGAGTCGTTTGTTTGAATTTTAGTACTATTTGATATATCTAAGAATCGCTCTCCATCATCGCCTTCGTAGATAACCCCGCCACCATCTCGAGTTTGAAATGGCTGTGTCTCACCTTTAAATCCTGCAAATATATACGTGTTACTGGCATCTTTTGTATTCATTAAATCGACCAGTGCATCTAGACGAGTATCTATTTCAGAAGCGATATAACTGCGGTCTTCGGCCGTCATAGAGCCATTACCTGCATTGACTGTTAACTCTCGTATACGTGCGATATTTTCCGTCACACCTGATAAGGTTGCTTCTTCTAGATTAAGCCTATTCTTCGCTCCCGTTAAATTTTTTGTATATTGCTCTCGCAAACTAATATCTTGCTGCAACTGTAAAATTCGAGTTGATGCCACAGGATCATCTGACGGCGTTAGTACTCGCCGGCCTGTCGATATTTGCTGCTGAGTATTCAACGTGGATTCTTGGCTGGTTAAGATAGAACGCACGCCAGTATTAAATTGTTGCATGGTTGATATACGCATGGTTCACCTCGCTTAAAAGTATTTTTTTTTAGATCAGGATTTGTTAAATTGTTTATCTAAATATTCCGATCAATGTACTAAATAAATCACGTGCTACTGAAATAACCTGTGCCGATGCGTTATAACCTAATTCAAACCGGATTAAATTTGCTGCTTCTTCATCTAAGTTCACACCACTGACAGCACTGACACTGTCTTCACTATGGGATAAAAGCACCTTGGAACTTTCAGTATTAATTTGAGCTCTAGCAGTTATTGACCCTACCTCTTCTACCGATTTCCCATAAGCTTCTGTAATGGACATTTCACCTTCAATTAACTCTTTTGACTGAACGGCACCTAAAAATGCGCCATTTCTATTATCTGTTACAGCATCGTCATTGAAGTCTACATAGAATAAGTCTCCCTGTTTGGGTACCCCATCCATTGCTAATTCATAACCTAGGTAGACCGGATCTTGCTCAGGATATTCTTCAAATAAATTACTTAACGGTGGCTGAGAGGTCATAACGATCCCTTCATCTAATACCACCTTCACTTGGCCGCCCATCGTTAACTTAGCACTGCCATTGGTTCCACTCGGACTGATTTCTATTTTATTCTGAAAGTTTATATTGCCTTTCTCATCAATATCGACAACTACCGTTCCGTTGTTTGAATACGCGGTACTATTTATCTGCGATTCAATTTCGGTTACTAAGTCTGCCCCTGTTGCATAGCTGCCTGTTAACTCAATATTAAAACTGCCTTGACCAGGCACATCAAATTCATAGGTATACGGCCCGCCTTCTGTAAAATCATACCCGTCATACTTATTTAAGGGTTTAGATGACACAGTTCCAGTGGCTTTTAGATATACATCATTACCATTTGATACAGTAATGCTATCAGCATGATCACCCTGGAATTCAATGGATAAATCATCACCATTAAGTGCCGTTAATGTCACAGTGCTGCCATCTGACTGAGCAACGATACCCATATCTTTAAAGGTATTATTAGAATTTATTCGATCGGCAAGAAAATTTGCATTAATTGGATTAGGAACAGTTTCTGGATAATCTAAATCATATTTTACTTGCCCAGAAGGTAGCGTATCTGTTAGTTCAACACCGTTTAGATACATTTTTTGTTCTAGAAATCCTGCAGGGTCATCTGTAAAATTTGTAAGTTGAATGGTAGTACGTGCAGATGCAGTAATGCCTGACTGTTCACTCAAAATACGAGCCGTTTCTTTTGCAGATGTTTCTGCAGGTATGGTTAATATTCCTCGACTCTTTGTACCACCATTTACTACATCAGGATCTTGGATGTCTAATCTTGCAGGGAAGAAGCCATTACCGGGTGTCTCAAAAACCGCATTATAGTCTTGATAAAAAGCCGATGATGGTAAGTATCCACCCACACTGGTAATGGCTGTTTTCCCTTCATCTTTGGGCAATAAGTTATTTACGACACCAGCGACATAGTTTTGATTCATGATTGGAGGGAATAATGGTACAGGGTTAGCCGGATCCGAGTTATCTAATACATCATAAGATGTATCACTAGTAAATTTTATAATTAGTGGTGGTGCCAACTCACCAGGCACATCAAATGCGGCGGTATCCATGTCGTAAACCACACCCGAACTGATCGTAGCTTGTCCTTGGTTACCCACATCAAAATCCGTCATAACAGCTGTTGCTAGAGCTAATTCCTGCGGTATCCGGATGTCTAATTCAATATCCCGGGCACCATTACGAGTGGGCAACAAATAAAATTCATCGCCTTGCTTAAAGTTACCGCCTTCAAAAGTTAGATCAAATCCTTCTATATCAAAACTTTCCGGAAACGTAGAACTTAAAGCACTGGTAAACAATTCTTCACCATCTTTTGTTCTAGTAACCTTGAAGGTGTAATCATTAGGTCCAATAAATTCAACCTTATAATCACTATCACTTAATTGATTAGTATCAGTAATATAAACACCAATTACACGATCATTAGGCTGTGCATTTTCAGAACTGCTTATTACTCTTTGATGAGCTAACAAAGGTGAATTTATATCATCAAAAAATAAGTCTCCCTGAGTTCCATTGATATCGATACCCAACATGTGTTGAGAGTTAATTTCAGCCTGTAGTGACATAGCAACTCGACCTAACTGATTAATAACAGGGTCAAGTACTGTATTTCTATACTCTATTAGTCCACCTAATTGTCCACCAGATAACTCTTTAGTAATTTCCTGAACAACCCCATTTCGCTCATATACTATGGCATCACGTGTTGGGTCATCCTCACTGGGTTGTGTTGAAATTGTATTAAAGTCATTTCCCACTACTAATGCTTGGCCATTCCCAATGAACACATTAAGTGTACTGCCATCCTGCTCCACTACATTAATGCTCACCAATTCAGATAAGTTTTTAAGGGCTAGGTCCCGCTTATCTAATAGATCATTTGGTGAATTACCATTAGCACTGGATTGAGCAAAACCAATTTGGACATTCAATTCAGCAATCGATTCGCCTAAAGTGGATATTTGCGTTGCTAAGACACCCATTTGACCATTAACAATGTTATTTGAGTCAGTTAATCGGTCATTTATTGAATGGAAACGATCAACCAATCCTTGAGATTCACTGATTACCACTTGTCTTGCAGGTAATGAACTAGGGTCATCAATAGCCGCTTGAAACGATCCGAACATATTTTCAATACCGGGCTGAATCCCGGTACTAGGGTCTGCTAGAAGCTTATCGATTTGCCCTGCATTACCTGATAACGTCTCAAAATAATTATATGTGGCAGTATCTTTTTGCAATTGGCCAACTAAAAACTCATCGTAGATACGACGAACATTATCCACACTTGATCCTGTACCAATAAAATTACCGGCCTGGTATTGTGGGTCGTTATTAATAATGGTGGCATCTTGACGACTGTAGCCTTCAGTATCCACATTTGAAATATTGTGACCCGTAACGGTTAAAGCCGTTTGATGGGTTTTTAACCCTGATATACCTATTCCTAAAAGATCAGCCATTTCACCCTCGACCTACTTTTTCT
>ERZ1027231.88-NODE-88-length-56790-cov-28.527417_pt1 | contig 56790 bp, 47 predicted proteins | sample MGYA00520866_ERZ1027231 | MGnify/ENA primary metagenome ERZ1027231 (study PRJEB33311, sample SAMEA4378411) | marine metagenome | biome: Marine biome; feature: Fjord; material: Water | collected 2014-07-20T08:00:00Z/2014-07-... | depth 75 m ...
AGGTAGAGGCGCCTAAGCAAGAAGCTCCTAAGGTAGAAACTCCAGCAAAGGTAGAGGCGCCTAAGCAAGAAGCTCCTAAGGTAGAAACTCCAGCAAAGGTAGAAGCCCCTGTTAAAGCAGAAGCTCCTAAGCAAGAGACTCCTAAAGCAGAAGCTCCAGCAAAGGTAGAAGCCCCTGTTGAAACAGAAGCACCTAAGCAAGAGACTCCTAAAGCAGAAGCTCCAGCAAAGGCAGAAGCTCCAGCTAAATCAGTGGCCGCACCTGCTCGTCGCCGTCGTCGTCAGCCAGTACGTGCTGCTAACGATCCACGCAGCCAACGCAAGCAAGCTGAAGCAGAGAGCGATCAAGGCGAACAGTAATTATTATTCGCTAACACCTTCCAAAGGATGAGCTATACTCGTTAGAGTATACAAATCCTTTGGAAGGGATCCTATGTCACAGCAAAACGTAGAAATTTCCGGTAGTGAATTAATACTGCCACCCCCGCCTGAAATGATTCAAGAATTACGTTCAATAAGCGCAGATGCCAGCTCACTAGGCGCAATCATCGCCAAAGATGCCGAGCTTGCCCAAGAAGTCCTTGAGACGATCAATGCCCCCTACTTCAATCTAGTCCGCGAAATATCAAGTATCGATGAAGCTGTACGCTTTCTTGGGCAAGACAGGATCACTAAGCTGACAACTGCCCGCTCGTTACGAGCAGCATTTATCAAGAAAAGTAATTCTTTTTTAGAGGATGTCTGGAGCTCATCAAATAGAGTTGCGATTGTTGCCGTACTATTAGCGAAAGAGCTAAAAAGAAGCACGACAGAAGAAGCCTACGAAATTGGCCTTTTCCATAATATCGGCATGGCAATTTTGTTTAATCACTTTGACAATTATCGCTCAGTTATTCGTTCAGCCTATAAGCATGAAAGCGGAGCCATTGGCGCATTTGAGCAGCATCATTTGCAGCAAGACCATGCAGCTATCGGTGCGAGCCTCTCAGAGAAATGGCACCTGTCTGAAAATCTCGTTTTAATCATTAAAAATCATCATAATTTAAAATGGATTGAACAACAGTTTAAAAATGATAATGATAAAGAGTTGCTTGATTTAATTTGCATCTTGAAACTATCTGAGCTGTTTTCACATTTATCAGGGAATATTGCTCAGGTACCTACCAATCACGAGTGGCTAAAAATCTCTGATACTATTGTTGAGTATCTTGATCTAAATTCAATGAAACTAGAGAAATTAAAGCGCTCTATTGCAGAAAAACTTTCTGAAATAAAAATTTAGAATCAATGATTTTCTGACATAAAAAAGGCTGCAAATATAAGCAGCCTTTTTTATGTCAGATAGCTAAATAATAAAAACTAAGCTGGCATTTTTAACGCTTTTGGCGAAACAATGATGCCATTGTTATCGGCATAAACATATTCACCAGGAATAAAAGATACTCCGCCAAATTTCACTGGCACATCAATATCACCCAAACCACGCTTATCCGTTTTCAATGGATTAGTTGCCAATGCTTGAACACCCAAATCAGTTTGAGTAATTACATCTACGTCGCGAATACAACCATAAATAACCAACCCTTCCCAACCATTGCTCACAGCCTTTTCAGCCAGCATGTCGCCCAACAAAGCGTGACGTAGAGAACCGCCCCCATCGACAACCATAACCTTGCCAGTGCCGTCAGTAGCAACCAGTTCTTTTACTTTTGAATTATCTTCATGGCATTTAACCGTAACAATCTGGCCACCAAAATTATCTCGACCGCCAAAATTATTAAACATAGGCTCAACAACTTGAACCAAGTCTGGATATTCATCACATAAATCAGGAGTAATATACTGTGTCATTTTTTCTTTCCTTACTAAATTAAATAGTTAGGCCGCAAGTGGCTTAATTTCGCCTAGCCAAGTAGCAAGCTCTGGCCAAATTTCTTTCGCGGCATCTTTACTAACAACCATATCGACGTGACCAAAATCACGACAGTAACCTTCATCTTTCGCTAGCAATTTAAACTGCTTTTGATCAGCCCCATATAGCTCATAAAATTTCTTACAATACTTTGCAGGGTCAGATTTGTCTTCTTTGCCTACCATTGCAAACAAAGGAGTATTAAGCCCCTTCCATCCAGTCAATAATGACGTTTTACTTTTACGAAACTGCCAGCGCCCCAGTAGCCCCAGCCAACGTAAATATTCTTTAGCAATCCCCGCAGGCTCGTTCTCTGGGCCAACTTTTAATTTCCGCCCATCCATTTCAGGTTTAAAACTAAACCAAAGCTGCCCTATTGAGGAAACAAAAGGAATTTGAAGGAACCAGCGACGGCGAACTACTTGAGCACCTAACAGAGCAATAGCAGCCACCTGATTCTCTGGTAAAGTGCCCGCAGCAATAGCTGTGGAAATTAGAACGCCACCCATTGAATGCCCAAGCCAAACAGGCTTTAGCCCTGTTTTTTCAATAATAAACTCATTCACTGCAGGAACATCAGAGCTAGCGTATTGCTCTAAACTATTTTCTTTATAGCAATTATTACGCGGAGATAAACCATGCCCGCGCATTTCCATTAACCAAACATCAAATCCTGCTTCCACGAGATAGCGAGCAAAGCCAATACCTTGAGAAGACAGCCAAAATCCGCGATTGGTAAAGCTGCCATGCACTAAAACAATAGGCTGTTTATTGGCACTGGATTGGCCATAAATACCGATGTGGCTTAATGCAATTTGCACACTAGGATCGTTATCGCGACCATGTTTAATCAAATAAACATCATCGGTTAAATCCCCAATTACATCGGCTTTAAATAAACTTACTGGGAAAAATTCACTGCTACTTTTCATTCGCTTGTTTTATCCGCCAAAAAGAACCAGGTATCTAAAACAGAATCAGGATTAAGGGAAACACTATCAATCCCCTGTTCCATTAACCACTTTGCAAAATCAGGGTAATCTGAAGGCCCTTGTCCACAAATACCAACGTACTTGTTAGCTTTTTTACAGGCCTGAATTGCATTCATTAGCAAAATTTTAATTGCTTCATTACGCTCATCAAACAAGTGGGCAATAATACCTGAATCTCGATCTAAACCTAACGTCAGCTGAGTAAGATCATTAGAACCAATAGAGAATCCATCAAAATGCTCTAAAAACTGTTCGGCTAAAATAGCGTTTGCAGGCAATTCGCACATCATAATTAAACGAAGGCCGTTTTCCCCTCGCACCAAACCATTCTCTGCCAGTAGCTCAACAACTTGGCGCGCTTCGTCAATAGTGCGAACAAAAGGCACCATTATTTCAACATTGGTAAAGCCCATCTCATCACGGACTTTTTTCATTGCGCGACATTCAAGTTCAAAGCAATCTCGAAATTGATCTGAAATATAGCGAGAAGCGCCACGGAAGCCCAGCATGGGATTCTCTTCTTCCGGCTCATATAAACGACCGCCAATTAAATTGGCGTATTCATTAGATTTAAAATCAGAAAGGCGAACGATAACTTTTTTGCCATTAAAGGCTGCTGCTAATGTTGAAATACCTTCGACTAATTTTTCAACATAAAATTCGACAGGACTTGCATAACCTGAGATGCGACGCTCGACAGTGAATTTAACTTCTTCTGGCAGAGTATCGAAATTCAATAATGCCTTGGGGTGTACACCGATCATACGATTAATAATAAACTCTAAGCGCGCTAAGCCGACACCCGCATTGGGCAAAGACTGAAAGTCAAAAGCACGATCGGGGTTGCCGACATTCATCATCACATTGAATGGAAGGTCCGGCATTGATTCAACAGAGTTTGTTTTAATGTCAAATGACAGTCCGCCCTGATAAACAAAACCGGTATCGCCTTCAGCGCAAGATACCGTCACCTCTTGACCATCCTGCAATACTCGAGTTGCATCCTCACACCCTACAATTGCAGGGATTCCCAGCTCACGAGCAATAATAGCCGCGTGGCAAGTGCGCCCGCCACGATTAGTTACAATCGCGGCCGAGCGCTTCATTACAGGCTCCCAATCTGGGTCTGTCATATCAGCAACCAACACATCACCTGCTTTAACCTGATCCATGTCGGCGATATTTTTTATAATCTTAACTCGACCCTTACCGATTCGATGACCGATACTGCGCCCTTCGACTAAGACCTTGCCCGTCTCTTTAAGTAAGTAGCGCTCCATGACATTTTTATTGCTGCGGCTTTGAACGGTTTCTGGCCTAGCCTGGACGATGTAAATTTTTCCATCATCCGCATCTTTAGCCCACTCGATATCCATTGGGCGCTCATAATGTTGTTCAATAAGTATTGCCTGCCTAGCAAGCTCAGTCACTTCAGTATCACTTACCGAGAATAGACGTCTTTCATTTCGGTCAACTCGCTGTGTGACAACCGATTTTCCTGCAATCGCCTCATCGCCATAAACCATTTTAAGCGCCTTCGCGCCTAAGTTACGACGCAAAATAGCAGGACGGCCCTGGGTCAGTGTTTCTTTATGAACATAAAACTCATCAGGATTCACTGCGCCCTGCACAATCGATTCACCTAAGCCATAAGAAGCTGTAATAAAGACAACGTCTTCAAAACCCGATTCTGTGTCCATAGTAAACATCACCCCAGAAGAGGCTGTTTCACTACGAACCATGCGCTGAATTCCTGCAGAAAGGGCAATTTTACTGTGATCAAAACCGTTGTGGTCGCGATAAGCAATAGCGCGGTCGTTAAACAATGAAGCAAAAACATCTTTCATTGCATCGAATACAGCATCGATACCCACGATATTTAAATGTGTTTCTTGTTGGCCGGCGAAAGAAGCATCTGGCAAATCTTCAGCGGTGGCGGAAGAACGTACCGCGACCGCCAATCCTAGATCACCTTGCTGTAATTCAATAAAATATTCGCGTACATCGGCTTCTAGATCACTAGGAAACGGAGCACTTAAAATCCACTGGCGAATATCAGCACCGGCACTGGCTAATGCTTGAATATCTTCAATATCAAGATTCGCTAAGCGCTGGTCAATTTTTTCGGCTAATCCCTGGTAGGATAAAAATTTTACGTAAGCTTCTGCTGTCGTCGCGAAACCATTTGGCACTAACACCTGTGAAGCAGATAAGTTACTAATCATCTCACCAAGAGATGCGTTCTTTCCGCCTACTTTATCTACATCATTGATCGATACTTGATCAAACCAAAGCGTATTTTGTGTCAAAGCCCTTCTCCTATGATAAATACTGACATATATTGGCTATTTACTAATATAATCGTGCAATCGATATTTTACCACCAAGTTGGGCTTATGAAACGTTACGCTTTTTTTATTTCTGATGGTACTGGCATTACTGCCGAGACTTTAGGCAATAGTTTACTTTCACAGTTTGAAAGCATTCAATTCGAGCGCATTACTATGCCCTATATCGACAGTGAAGAGAAAGCACAAGCCGCGGTAAAAGAAATCAATAAGGCTCAAGAAGAATCAGGGCAAACGGCCATCGTGATTGATACTGTCGTTGATAAAAATATTCGCAAGGTCATTGATGGTGCGCAAGCCTTTAAGGTCGATATTTTTTCAACCTTTTTATCACCACTAGAAAGCGAACTCGGTGAGAAATCTTCCTACACCGTTGGTAAATCTCACCAAAGTGCATTGAGTGATAGCTACGTCGCCAGAATAGATGCAATAAACTACGCCCTTGATAATGATGATGGTGCTCGTACTCGCTATTACGATGAGGCTGATATTATTTTAGTGGGGGTTTCTCGCAGCGGGAAAACCCCGAGCTGCTTATATATGGCCATGCAATTTGGTATTAAAGCCGCGAACTACCCTCTCACTGAAGATGACATGGAAGAACTTTCTCTGCCAACCTGCCTAAAAGAGCGCAAGGAAAAATTATTTGGCCTAACCATTGATCCTGATCGATTATCGGCGATCCGCAATGAAAGACGCGCCAATAGCCGTTATGCATCCTTAAAACAGTGTTATCACGAAGTTGATGAGGTTGAGTTATTGTTCGAAAAAAATAATATCCCCTACCTAGCAACTACCGATGCTTCTGTAGAAGAGATTTCTACTCGTATCATGGCGGCAGCGAAGCTACAACGTAGGTTAAACTAAATACTGATTAAGTAACTGCGCTACAACCTTTGGTCGAACGTATACCAGGCTATGGTCTGCGTTTGCCAGGGTTTCAATATGCCAGTCAGCCTGGGTTTGTTGTATTTTTTCCTGTGCTTGCAATAAACCAGGACTTGAAAGCCCGCCTACAATTCCCATACCAGCAGGAATTGCCTCTATCAATAATCGCAACCTCTGCTCATCAAGCCGCTGCGCATAATCTGAAACCGCTGCAAGAGCATTAGCAAAGCCATAAGGACGCTGCTGCAAACGCTTAATTGCATGAAAATCCATTTGCTCACTGCGCTTGCGCTTAGGTGAGACCAGATTTAGAAAATCAAGGAAGTGCTGCGGATTATCAGGTTGTGATTTAATATTAGTGGCAATCGGAGTGAATGCATTTCGAAAAAGTAAGGCCGCTTGCAAAGACTGATCGCTAAATAAAGCAGGTTCGATCAAACACATCTTTTTAATACGAAAGTCTGGCGCTAATTCTTTATTAAGTTCCAGAGCAACAAGCCCACCTAGCGAATAACCAACTAGATCAAACTCCAGGCAGTGATGGTGATGCAACAGGGAAAGCAAGGTATTACAGATGTCTTCAATCGAAAACTGCAATTTGTCCTCTTGGTCAAAGTAACTATCTCCCATACCTAATAAATCAGGCACTAGAATTTCGTCCCAATGTTCAAGGTAGTTTACGATAAAGGTCCAAGTTAGCTCTCCTGCTACGCCTGCACCGTGTAATAACAATAAAGTCTTCTTAGGCAAGGGCTTCTTAAGCGGCGTTTTTTTGAACAGAGTGTATGCTAAGTGAGCCCCCCCTACTTCAAGCTGCAAGCGTTGCTTAATCACTAGATGCGCCAAGAGAAAGATTTAGAGAATAACCTCGTTCCTTACTTATGCCATCATCGTTGGCAAAGACAATTAAATAGGCAACTTCCGGGTCTGCTATTTCAATCATGATTTTAGTATAAGCCAGATCTTTCCAAGTCTGCTCTGCAAACAAACCCGATAACTGACTTGCAAGATGCAAGGGTTGGAATTTTGAATTCAAAGCAATCACTTCAAAACTAGCACTCTCACTCAGCTTATAGCTTTTAATAAAAACTATTTTATTCTCAGTCCCCTCTATTGCAAAGTACCCCGCTGGGGTAAAACCCTGCTGGGTTTGATAAGGAATTGATTCGCTATTGATCTTTTGACTAGCGATGCCATCAACAGCCAACTTTTGCTTAAAAGCATCTTTATAATCAATACAGCAAGCACCATTCGTCACTTGTTCGGGTAAGCGAAATGGCGGAGCGAAAACCGCATCATAAACTATTTCAGTAGAACTAAACTCTACTACTAGATCGGGCTTGGCACTATTGCGAATGGTTCCATCTGCATCAGTCCAAGTATAAAAAGGTTTGTCGGTGCCCGATTTTATCTCTTGCTGCAGCTCTTCTTCTGTCTTGTAAACCTCACCAGAAATCACTTCAGCCTGCTTATTAGCTTTCTCTTCTGACTTTCCCTTGATTATCTTATCGGTACTAATGTCGGAATCGGATTCTGGACTAGACTTGAGATCAGACTCATGATCAGAGCCTTGCTGGGAAGCTTCGCTTGCAACAGCGGTATTATGAATGACCCCCTGCGCATCAACCCAAGTATAATAAGCTTGCTTAGCGATAGAGGTCGAAGATACCAGTACTAGCAAAAGCGCTAGTACTGATTTTTTGAAGTGACTAACTAGAACTTGGTGCGGTAAGTTATACCCAAGGCACCAATAGTTAATTTCGTATTTACATCCAAACTTGGATACGGATTGGTTACGGTACACGTTAAGCAGTTCCTGTTTAGCGAGTCGCTAGAATTTGAGTAAGGACCAACATTATTTTCTTCTTGTGGGTCAGCAAGAATAGTTTCTTCAGACTCTAAGAAAGCGATGGAGAAATCTACCACTGTATCTTTATCCCACTGATAGCCCATACCCAAAGAATACATGGTTGCAAAACCGAGCGGTGCCATAATACTACGGCGATCATCTGGAATAGATGTTTCTCGTGGCTCGTAACCTGCACGCAATTGTACGCGACTATTTAGGTCATAAGCAAAACCAAATGCATGACTCCAAACACTTTTAAATCCAAGAGGCTGCGCCAAAGTACTATCTGTCACTAAGCCAGGTGCCATAATTTTTGCAGCACTTAAAAAGCTCACAGGACGATCGAATTCTAATAATAATTCATCCCACTTATCATAATCAGTCCAGCCTAAGTCATAGTTGAATTGAAAATCATCAAGGAAGCGTAACTTAATACCTGTTTGAAAGTGCTGAGGGAATTCTTGCTCTGCAGAAACCATTCCTGATTCATGCTTAACACCAGAAGGTAGCTGGAAAATTGCTCCGCCAATAGCCCCTAAGATTGTCGACTGAAACTTTTGGAAGAAACCTGCGAAATCATCGGTATATTCTAAGTCGTAGGTACCTTTTAAATGTGTCGTCGCACCACTTTGATAGGTAACACCCCAAGCGAACCAATCTTCAGGCTCCCACAAAAAACCCACGTTAAACGATGGTGATAGTGTCTCAGACATCTCAATACTTAACGTGCCTATATCGTCATACGGACCAATATTACCACCACATAAAGCGATAAGAGGAACCAATGGGTCATTACCTGTTGGCGTGCCGTCATCATTAAAACAACCAAACGCATCCTGCAATTGCTCGCCCACGGCGATAAGTACGTTCGGAGCTCGTAAGTCCTGCTCTAACGCTACCGCGTGGTGGTTAAATAGAAAGCTGACGCCAATCGCGAACTCATCTGATACTTTATAACCAAATGATGGAGTGAAATAAGCAAAACGCTGCATAGCAACTTTTTTTGCTTGATAGCGGCCCGGATCATCATCTTCCTTAGCAAAGCCCGCGACCATAGGTGCATAGACAGCATTCGCAAATGTGAAACGAGAACCTTCTGGCTGAATGGACATACCAGCGGATGGCAAACTTAATAGCGGCAAAAAATCCATTGGTAAAATGCCATGCTCTGGCACATAGGCCGCCGCACTTGCCTTACCTTTAGTTCCAGCCACGGGATCTTCATCAATGTTTAGCAGTTCGCCTTCACTATCATAATGATCAGGTACTTCAAAATCATAGGTCGCTTCCAAATGGATAGTTTGCAATCCAAACTGAACCTGGCGACCATCCAGCTTGGTTAGACCTGCTGGATTAAAGTGGATACTCATGATACCAACCGGGTCCGCAGTAACAGCGTTACCCATGGACATTGCCTTGGTATCAATAAATAAGTTTGTTGCTAATTGCGCCTGACTATTTGCCGCCACTAAGCTTAAGCCTAATAGAGCTAGTCTTTTATACATCGCAATATTCATGTCACTCTCCTTACTGCGATGTTACAAGCTTGGTTTAATGCCTTCAATATCAATCGGCATTGAGAAACCAACAAGAAAATCAGGGGCAGATTCTGTCATACCAAAGCCAACATTGATGTTAGTAATGGTTTTTGGAGAGACGCGAACACCTAAAGCAAAGTTCATTAAACCAGTAACTTGACTGCCAACAGTGCTGTCGATTTTGTCGTTACCACGCTGAAGAACAAACCTTGTTTCGTCGTTGTAAGACGCCTGGAAAGAAACACTTAAAGAAACATCGTAAGATAAAGAATAAGCAAAACCCATAGATCCAGATATTGAAGAACCTGGGTGAACTTCTTTCAGTACCGAGCCATCACGAACCTGATTCAGGTCGGTTTCGGCAAAGTTATAACCATAAGTACCTGAGCCAAAAAGAACCACGGGATCTAGCACTTTCGAGACACTACCACCGGCGCTAAGGCTATAGTAACCAGAGCCACTAGAGAGATGCTTATTATTATCAATTTCATAAGGGCTATCACCGGTTTTTAATTTAACCGAACTAAATAACGTTTTGCTCATTGTGCCAGGGACAATGCCCCATGGCTGCCAGCGAACTGTACCGCTTAGATCACCTACAGAGAAATTTGTAATATCCGCTTCGCTATCAAACTTAGCGATTAATGGCATACGACCACCAATGGTGATGTTATCCATTAGGCCATAATCTAAACTAAACGAGTTAGTAAATGTATGGGTTGCCGAAGGGTTAACATCCGCACTCAAAATATTGGAAGAACCAGTGATTTGACCATCGGAATCAACTTGAGGCTCAATAATTAAGCCAAGGCGCTGATCACCATAATAACTATAATCAAATGCGTAGTTTAGCCCCAAGCCACCTTGTTTTAGCAAAGAATAGCTATTTTCTGCGGCTTCAAATACTTCTTCAAGAGCTCGCTCAGTATCGACATCTGACTCTTGCTTAGTTAAAGCATCCCGTGCTTCTGAAACGTCAGCGGCGTGAACCAAAGAAGTACCGGTTGCACTAAGAGCGATCAATAATAATGATGAATGCAGCTTAATCCCCATTGGAATCCCTATCTTTTGTAAGTTCTTATTTTAATTATTTTTGTAACGAATTAATTAGTTAATTAATTACGTTTGTAGCGAATAGTTTTTTCAATTCGACGAATGCCGCTTTCGTAAAGACCGCCAGCTCCGCCCCAATAAATTGCATTATATTTATCAGGATCACCCTGAGTGTAATAATCATTTTTATCGGTTGAATAATATTGGCGACCTTCTTCGTCCAGCAAAGGTACGCCGTTAGCATCACGAACCAAATCAAATTCGAAATAGGCATTATTATTCAAGGATGCAATTTTGTTATACAGATTCGCATCTTCTGGCATAGCGAATAATGGAAATTCTCGGAACGTATTTTCTGCAATAATATAATCAGAAACGTAGCGTAAATCTTCTTCTTGCAGCTCCAAACCATTCGATGGCTTGTGTCCGTTCGGAAATACAATAAATAGAACGTTATTATCCCAAACTTCTAAGAAGCGATGCATGGTAAAGCTGATATTGCCCAGAGCAGGATCGGCTACAAATACACGGCCATCATAAACTGCACGGATAACAACGAAGTGTTTGAAACCTGCATATTCGATCGGTGCGATTGCAGGGTGATCAAGTTCTTCAAGGTCAGAAGCTTGTGCTTTAAAACCACCAGAAGGATGACCTAATGCAGTCACTAATCGTTTCATATCTAACAAAGAGAAACCGCGGCGCTCAACGATACGCTCGGTTTCACCAAAGCGTAACAGCCCTTCCATAACTTGACGCTCTTGGAAGTTACGACCTAGATAGAAATCGAGAACAGTTGTTAGTGCTGCTGAACCGCAGCTGTAATCGTATGCCTGACGAACCACGTTATTATAACGCTGAGCAGAAAGTGGCTCGACATTAATAACCACATCCTGCTGGGCAGGTTCTGAGTTAGCAACACGATAGACGATGTCGCCCTCTTTACGATCTGGAATGATAGCCAGCTCGTTTACAATAGAGAACGCAATGATTGAACCTAATAATATAATTAGCAAAATAGTTGGCTTAAGCCCCTCCTGGATTATTATTTTTGTACTTCCAGTAATGGCTTTATGTTACAGAAGTTTACTAAAAAGACCACTTGTTATTACAAGCAATTCAATGATTTAGGCAATCTTTACGCTTAAAAAGGACAAAATAAGCCACTCGACTGAGGGTTGGAATTTGACAAAAATAGATACTGAGCTAAAGCAGGGTCTGAAATAGATAGCACTAGAAACTACAATGAAATATAAAAAGACACCCGCAAATTACAGTCACAAAAAAACCCGCCGAAGCGGGTTTCTTTACAACACTAAATACAGTATCAAATAATCAACAAGTGATTAGTGACCATAGATGCGCTGAGTCATACCACCAAGCTCTAAGCCGTTAACAGCAAGAGAACCGATTGAACTACCACCGATAGCGATGTTTTTAACACCGATATTCATATCCATAGCACCTAGCTGAATGTAAACACCAGCCTTAGAACCCGCTTCAGATGCATCACCACCAACAGCCCAAATCACCTGATTAAGTGCAATCGCACCGCCTGCAGCCGCTTCAACAGTCACACCCTCTACCTGAATGGCAGAACCGGTTGCAATCTTGTTTTTAACAGTTTCAAGCGTAGTATTATAAGTACCAACAAGAAGAGCATCTCCAGCCTCAGTACTTGATGCTTCACCCGTAGCAGCATCATACGAAATAGTACCCGCCGTAGCGGCATTATCTAGAGTAGTTTTTGCCGTAACAGATGTATCATGACCCTGTCCTAGAATATTCGCTTGAGCTTCCGTGTAACCAAACAAACCAAGATTCATGTCGGTAATTTCAAATGAGGCATTCATCTCAATAGCCATAGAAGAAACATCAGTTGCATAATCACCAGTAACACCAGCATTTGCTAGCGCACCTAAACCCTGGCTAGCAGCAGTGCTATTACCAAGATTTCGAATAGTGGTTGTTGAAGAGCCTAGATTCATAGATAAATCAAGATTATTGATTACCTCAGATTCAGAACCATCAACAGCTTGCAATTTAAGTGCACTGAACTGACCAGTAAGGTCAGTTGCATCAACGCCCGCAGAAAGAGTAAGGGCACCAGGAGATGATACAGTCATTTCTAGATCACCAGTTTCAGAAACATCGATAGTCTGAACCAATGTACCAGTAAGGTTAACCTTGATATTTTCAAGAGCTACAGAGCCGCCATCTTCTGTAGTTTCTATATAACCTGTAGCGCCAGGCAGTACACCATTTGTATCAACAACCTGATGCGCATTATCCGTATAAACAACCGAACCAACTTTAATGCCGTCATCACCAAGATCAATCTCGATAGTTACACCAGCTTGACCAGTTGTATTGCCTAGAACTGAATCATCAAGAGCTTCCATTGCTTGAGAAGCAAAAGGGGCTGCTGAAATAGCTGATGCTAAAATAATTTTTTGAAAAGTTTTCATGAGTGCACACTCCGTTATTTTATGATTATTAAGTAGTATTCCCTACTTTTAATTCTCTGCGCTGCTTTAGAGCTTTGCTAGAAATTGCTTTCAACATTCTTTTAATCGAAGTGGGTAAACCAAATCATTTAATTGAAGCTAACTGCTATTTCCGAGAACTTAATCATGCATAGTTAATTATTATTTTTATTACCGCTGATTCGTACTTGATTCAGAAGTTGCATAGACAATATTAAAGCTATCCATCTTTGTCTATACATTTTTCGACATTTCTCCAATAAATTTTGTAAACTACAGACACTTGTAAAAATGTGTCTTTTAACTCGCTCCATATTGCCCAACCAGTCAGTAAATACATGCCAAATAAATACGATAGTACCAATAATAATAGTACTAATAGCTCAGTAACGACTAGCTTAAGATGCGTAGCGATAAACTATTCGCGCGCGACAGTCATAAAGCTATTCAGCCTACTCTGTGGTCTATCCAATTCATCAAAATCTAGCTTATTAATCAGTGCAACCCAGGATAAGGATGCAGACCCAAGTAATCGCTTTAGTTTCTTCTGTACCAACCCTAGCCAAAGCAAGGTATTTCACTCGCAGAAAGAAATAAGGGCATGGGAAGCTGAGCTAAAAACAGATATCAATACCAACGCCAAATCGGAGATACCCTTTCATTCTGGCTGGATGGGCTACTACAGCTACCCATCAGCCGCCTACAACAGCAAATCAATCATTGCTGAGTTTAACTACTACCCTTGGTGCATTTGCTTTGACCACCTCAATAGCACATTGCACTTACTAGGTAATATCACAAAGGAGGCTACTGGGTTGTTTGTGTTACTCTTAGACGAAGAGGTTCGCAGCAAAAATACAGCTGCGGATTTTTCCTGTTCGAGCTTTACCCCTGCATGGAGTAAGCAAGACTATAGAGACGCCTTTAATAAGGTGCAGGGCTACTTAAAGGCGGGTGATTGCTATCAAATAAACCTTACCCACCCTCATCAATCAAGCTTTCAAGGACAGGCAAGCTCCCTACTCCCTCCTTTATTTGAGCAAATGCAGCCTAACTTTGGTGGTTATTTTCAAGGGCAAGATGTCGAGCTGATAAGCTTAAGCCCTGAACGTTTTATTTCTATTAATGCAGGTGGGCGCCTAGAAGCCAAGCCTATTAAAGGTACAATTAAGCGCAGCCCAGATAGCAAAACCGATCAGTTGCTAATTGAAGAGCTTAGCAATAGCCCCAAGAACCAAGCTGAAAACTTAATGATCGTAGACTTATTGAGAAACGATTTAAGCATGTCGGCCGCACCAGGCAGCGTAAAAGTTGAAAAGCTATTTGAACTTGAAAGCCACCCGAACGTACACCATTTAGTCAGCACCATTAGCGCCCAATTAAAGCCAGAAATAAAACCTTCAGCCGCTATATCTCAAGCATTTCCAGGTGGGTCAATTACCGGAGCGCCTAAAATTCGCGCAATGGAGATCATAGAAGAGCTTGAGGTTCAGCCTAGATCATTATATTGCGGCAGCCTTGGCTATTATTCAGATTCCGGGCATTGTGATTTCAATATTTTGATTCGAAACTTAGAGTTTCGTGATAATACGATTACTTGCTGGGGAGGCGGTGGTATTACTGTTGATTCTGAATGCGATGATGAATACGAAGAGAGCATTACTAAGATTCGTCGTATCATGGACGTGGTAGAAAATGCCGGAAAGACGTCGTACTAAAGTACGACCTACACTTGAAACATTTAGTTGTAGGTCATGGCTTTAGCCCGACAGCACTTTCTACTTTGACTAAAGCGTCAGCTCACGATTTGAAGCTTTTAAGAATTCTTTCTTAAGGTCTTCGTACTCGTGCACAGCAGGAAACTGAGGGAATTCCTCAATTACTTTTACAGGTGCTTTAAACAAGATGCCCGCATCAGCTTCAGCCAACATAGTTGTATCATTATAAGAATCGCCAGCTGCGATTGTACGATAATAGATTGTCTGTAATGCACGAATTGACTGACGCTTAGGATCTACTTGGCGCAAGTGGTAATTCACTACTCGGCCTTCTTCGTCAGTTTCTAAACGGTGACAGAACAAGGTAGGGAAACCAAGCTGACGCATTAGTGGCTGAGAGAACTCATAAAAAGTATCAGATAAGATAATTACCTGAAAGCGCTCACGTAACCAGTTAACAAACTCAACAGCGCCTTCTAAGGGTTTAAGCGTTGCAATAACTTCTTGAATGTCTTGCAGCTTAAAGCCATGTTCATCAAGAATGCGCAAGCGCTGCTTCATTAATACGTCGTAATCTGGAATATCACGAGTAGTTGCTTTTAACTCTTCAATGCCCGTTTTATTGGCAAATTCAATCCAAATTTCAGGGATTAATACACCTTCAAGATCTAAGCATGCTACTTCCACAAGACTCTCCAAATTTTAACAATTATTTAAAAAGCGTACTCTAACAGCAAATTTGTCAAAAACAATAGTAATAGCCTACCCTAAACCCCTTCTTGTTATTTTGATTATATAAATATCAGCTTTAATTATTTTAAAGCATATAAGGAAACATGGTAGGCTTTGCCTATTACAGAAACTCCTAAGAATAGAAGCACCTTAAAACAAATAGCTTCTAGAAACATCGTGATAGAGAATTATAAAATGCTTGATCTAGACCAAATCAATCAGGACTTTGCCGATAAGCGTCCTAAAGACCTAATTAAACACGCCATTGAAAAACACGGTAAAATTGCAGTGAGTTTTAGTGGCGCTGAAGATGTCATATTGGTCGACATGGCGACTAAAATAGATCCCAATGTGCAGGTTTTTTGCTTAGATACTGGCCGCCTACACCCTGAGACTTACCAGTTTATCGAAAAAGTGCGTAAGCATTACAATATTCAGATTGAGCTGATGTCACCAGAGCAAGCTGCATTGGAAGCATTCAGCAAAGAAAAGGGGCTGTTCAGTTTTTACGAAGATGGTCATAAAGAATGCTGCGGCGTGCGTAAAATAGCACCACTTAAGCGTAAACTTTCTACATTAGATGCTTGGGTTACTGGCCAACGTAAAGACCAGAGCCCTGGTACCCGTACTGAAATTGCTTTGTGCGAGAAAGACAACTTCCCTGGCGCTGGCGAAGTCCTATATAAGTACAACCCATTAGCCAATTGGACATCTGCTCAGGTTTGGGAATATATCAAGATCTTTGATGTGCCTTTTAATGAGCTACATAACCAAGGTTATATTAGTATTGGCTGCGAACCTTGTACCCGCCCTGTTTTGCCAAATCAGCATGAGCGTGAAGGTCGCTGGTGGTGGGAAGGCGGAGATCATAAAGAGTGTGGCTTACACGCTGGAAATATTATTGGTAAAAGTTAAGTATTAAAGCGTCGGGCTAAAGCCGCGACCTACAATTTAGAATTGCTCTCAATTTGTAGGTCGCGGCTTTAGCCCGACAATTATTCTTTTCTAGTGCTCAGGTAAATCTATATCCTGAAACAACTCATCCATTTCTTGCTTACCGTGACACTGCGTTGCTTTATCTACCCTTGCCTTAGTCAAATGCGGTGCAAAGCGTTCAATGAAGTCATACATATAGCCCCGCAAGAACGTCCCCTTCCTAAAGCCAATCTGCGTAACACTTGAATCAAACAGATGACTGGCATCAATTGCGACTAAATCATCATCTAGATTTTCATCAATTGCCATCGTTGCTACGATACCGATACCCACACCAAGGCGAACATAGGTTTTTATCACATCGGCATCAGCGGCAGTAAATACCACTCGGGGAGTTAGGTTTTTGCTCTTAAACGCCTCATCAAGCTTGGATCTCCCAGTAAAGCCAAATACATAGGTGACTAAGGGATAAGCAGCAACTTCTTCTAATGTTGGCGCTGTATGACTTGCCAATGGGTGTCCTTTAGGCACCAAAATGCTACGATTCCAGCGGTAACACGGCATCATTATTAAATCCCCAAACAGCTCCATGGCTTCTGTCGCGATAGCAAAATCTACCCCGCCATTCGCCGCCATTTCAGCTATTTGCATTGGGGTGCCCTGATGCATGTGCAAAGACACGTCAGGAAACTTGCCCATAAAGCTTTCAATGACACTCGGTAGTGCATAGCGCGCTTGGGTATGAGTTGTCGAAATCGACAAACTGCCCTTGGTTTCGTCACTAAATTCTTGCGCAACTTGTTTAATACTTTCTACTTTACGCAGAATTTCTCCAGCAACTTTTAATATCGACTCTCCTGCTGGAGTAATTCGAGTGAGATGCTTTCCGCTACGGGCGAATATCTCAACCCCTAGCTCATCTTCTAGCAAACGAATTTGTTTACTGATGCCAGGCTGTGAGGTGTAGAGCACTTGAGCCGTCGCAGACACGTTCAAATCGTGATGAGCAACCTCCCAAATGTAACGCAATTGCTGCAGTTTCATATTTCCTCCGCACCTCAACCTACAAAAAAGTTATAAAAATATAAGTAAATATTCCTTTCAAGAATAGCTGGAAACGTATAATTTACCAGCCTTCTCTATTTAATAGACTCATACATAGTACTTTAGACCATATTCATGGATATTTTGTTATATATATTAGCTGGCGCTGCCGTCGGCTTCATTGTTGGCATCACCGGTATCGGTGGTGGTGCATTAATGACCCCTTTATTGCTGCTATTCGGCTTCCCCCCGAATATCGCTGTGGGGACGGATTTAATGTACGCGTCAATCACCAAAGCTTCTGGGGTAATAAGCCATCACAGGCAAAAGCACGTTGAGTGGAAGCTGGTAAAGCTATTAGCAATGGGCAGCCTTCCTGCTGCGCTTATTACCGGCTATTCACTGCAGAATGTTTTCGAAGACTCCGACAGCTACGAAGCGCTAATCAAAAGCAGCTTGGGCGTTATGCTATTGCTAACAGCCTTTGTTATTATATTCCGCAAACAATTACAGCGTTTCACTTTGCGCAGCAAGAGTAATAATGAAAAAACTCGCGATGTAATTACTTTTGCTATGGGAATTGTCTTAGGGATACTAGTAACACTGACCTCTGTTGGCGCTGGCGCCATTGGTACCGCAGTATTGATGTTGCTATACCCGGCACTAAGATCATCACACGTTGTAGGCACAGACATCGCGCACGCAGTTCCTCTTACGGCTTGTGCTGGCTTAGTTCATATGGCGCTAGGAAACGTGGATTTCGCCTTGCTATTCGCACTGCTTGTGGGTTCTATTCCAGCCATTCAGCTTGGTAGTAAAGTATCTCACCACCTGCCAGATAGCATATTAAAACCTTTGCTGGCTAGCATCCTATTGTTCTTAGGCGCGAAATACGCATTCTTTTAGACACTATTTAGACACTAAAGCATTCGGCGCAACGGTTCGTTGCGCGCCACACCTAATTGATTAGTGACTCGACTTAAAGGCACCATCAATACAGGTACCGAGCTACGCTGCAATACTTTGGAAGCCACCGAGCCTAGGCCGCCCATTATTTCCCCATGCTCACCATGAGTTCCCATCACGACCATATCAATATGATGGTCATCAACATACTGAAGAATAGACTCCGCTGGCTGACCACGAACAACGCTAATTTCTCCTAGAAACGACTCATCGTCATCCGTTGTAAATTCTGATGTCATGGTATCTGAAATACGTTCTTTAATGGTTTGCATTACATCCTGCACTCCCTCTTTTCGCAAGTGATCTAGATCTTCTTGGGGTAAAAATATATCTAATATGGATTCCGCAAAAACCCCCATAGGTTCAATAATATGAATAATATCGACTTTGGCATCAAACTGCTTTGAGATCTCAAGTGCGTGACACAAAACATAAGGCCCTAAAACACCAAGATCGGTAGCGAATGCTATTTTTTTTTTCATTTCCAGCCTACTGCATTAAATAAGGCAAATTTATCAAGGGAGTAGAAACAACCCTTGCTTAATTTTGATCATAGCAGTGAATTTAACACTCGTTCTTTATGCTTACAAAAACCTACACAGTTGTCACACCTGTTACTTAGTACGACATAATTTCTCCTGCTTTCTGGCAGACTGCCTATTTACGCCTATTCTTTTAAGTATTGAAATCAAATGAAGTCAAAGGACCTAATTATGAGCAGTGAGACAACCGATAACTGGCTGAAAGTGGATGAAGTGGCTGAAATTCTGGGTTTAAAAGAAGTCACAGTGAAACGCTATGCGCGAGAGGGGCTGTTAAATGGTAAGCAAGAAAAGAATGAGTGGCGGTTTCTAAACTCAGATATCGATAAATTCAAAGAAATTCAAGGTAAGCTGTAGCCCATATTGATAAGATTAGCATTCAGGTTGAAAAAATCTGAATGCATCCTTCCCCAACCCCTCGCCAATCCTTCCCCCCATAAAAACCTCCTCCCAAGCTGATAAAACAATAGAAACGCTTTTAAAATTAAATAAATAAGAAAAACATGACTTTATACGGCTTAATTTATGATAAAACCGTGTGCAACACCGTAATCATTTGTCATAATCCAGTGATAACATTTATTAACATCGTAAACCGCATATAGGACGTGAGATGACTGATAATCGTGTTGAAGACCTCAACATTAGCTCCATTGAGACACTAATTACTCCCGATCAGTTAAAAGCCCAGTTACCTCTGAGCGCTGAAGTTGTTGAAAGCATTCAAAATGGCCGCCAAGAAGTTCGTGACATTTTAGATCGTAAAGACGACCGTATATTTTTAGTCGTTGGCCCATGCTCTATTCATGATGTAGAAGCGGCTAAGGATTACGCCGAGCGTTTGAAGGTTTTAGCTGAAGAAGTTAAAGATACCCTTTGCATCGTTATGCGAGTGTACTTTGAAAAGCCACGCACAACCGTTGGCTGGAAAGGTTTAATCAACGATCCTTACTTGAACGACTCGTTCAAGATTGAAGATGGCTTGAAGATCTCTCGCCAGTTATTGATCGACCTTGCTGCAATGGGCTTACCATTATCAACTGAGGCGTTAGACCCTATTTCGCCACAGTATATGCAAGACCTTATTGCTTGGTCTGCTATTGGCGCACGTACAACAGAATCACAGACTCACCGCGAAATGGCGTCTGGTCTTTCTTCTGCGGTAGGTTTCAAGAATGGTACGGATGGTAATCTAACCGTTGCGACTAATGCACTTAAGTCTGTGGCAAATCCTCATAGATTCTTAGGTATCAACCAGTCTGGTCAAGTTTCTATTGTTGAAACGGCTGGCAACCAATATGGACACATTGTATTACGTGGTGGTGGCGGCAAGCCTAACTATGATTCAGTGAATATTGCTCAGTGTGAACAAGCACTAGAGAAAGCTGGTCTAGTACAAAACATCATGGTTGATTGTTCTCACGAAAACTCCAGTAAAGACGCTGCTATCCAGCCTCTTGTAATGGAAAACGTGACCAATCAAATCCTTGAAGGCAACAAGTCTATTGTTGGTTTAATGATTGAGTCTAATATTGAATTTGGTCGCCAGGATATCTGCGAGAATCTTGCAGACATGAAATACGGTCAATCGGTAACGGATGCCTGCATCAGCTGGGATATGACTGAAGAGTCTATTCGTAGTATGCATAAAAAGCTGAAAGAAGTATTACCAAAGCGTTAATATTTTTCGGCAGCTCAAGAATAAAGCTTAAAAGAAGATTGACCACAGAGGCACCGAGCACACAGAGAAAATCTAAGGTAGGGAGGATTAAAGCAGGTTATCGACCTGCTTTAATCTGTTTCTTCTTGCCCTACCTCCGTGTAGCGAAGCGCCTCTTTTTCCTCTGAGGTTAATCACTTTTATGCTTTTGTACTTAGCCTTCAGGCTGCGCATCAAACACCCTAAGAAAATCTTCTGGCTCGGGACGCACACGATAATTATCAGTCAAATCTGCAAAAATAATCTTCCCCTCACTATTCGTCATAACTACCGTAGGCATAACAGTATCACTGTCGTAACCTAGTGCCTGCAGTCCCATCGGCAAACCATTCTTGGCAATAATTTGAAGCTTATCTGCAGCTTTATTATCTTCATCAATTAAGAAATTCATATTCACGTCAAAGCGCTTAGCCAATCCTTTCGTATGCCCTTCCGATTGCGGACTGACCATATAAATTTTAATTCCACGCGCTTCCAATTCTCGATACTGCTCGGCTACTTCTTTAATTTGAGCCATGCATAGCGGACACCAATTGCCGCGATAAAACATAATCAAGCTAGCCTGCTCGCTCATTTCAGTGGATGTAACGACATTCCCTTGAACGTCTTTTAATGAAAACTCAGGAAGCCTATGCCCTACCTTCAATAACAAATTATCCTCTCGCCCAAAACGGCTATACCAAAATACATAAAGCAGATTACCAATCAGCGCAATTAACATGCTAGCTATCGGCAATTGCACCGATACCAAACTCGCACTGGACACCATTGTCGCAATGACAGAAATCAAAAGCATGGCACTCGGTATAACAAATAAAAACTTCAGGTTTGTACTGGTACGCGCCGTACGATAAAGAAACAGATTGGCTAAAAATAACGGGAATGGCAGCAAGGCAATTAAGCTGAATCCAATTAACCATGCTGGAGGCTGCCCAGAAAAAACTGAAGCAAATAAGCCCAGTGCGATAGCAGGATAAATCCCGATAAATATTGATTTCATTAACATTCTACTGCCTTCTTTAGTTGTTGTTCTATTTGAAGTAATGACCAATCAATTTGCTGCTGCAAGATCAGTTTATCCATTCCCATTTGAGTTTGAAGGCGCCAGCCTAATAGTTGAGTGAAAAGCCACTCGCCATGACGAAGGCTGGTCTCATGATCAAACTCTTTTTCTAACTGATGAATGAAGCCTAATTTAACGGGTAGCATCAACTGCCTAGCCTGCTCATTAAGCTCAGCATCAACTTTTGCTGTTTCGGCGATAGTATTAACCAGCAAGCAACCTCTTGAGGCCAGCTCTTCTGCGGGAGTTAATAAAACCAATTGTAGAAACTGCCTGATCGCTGACAAGCTGAATAATTTATCGTTTAAAAGCGTCAGCGATAATAGCTGTTGAGTTTGTTGCCCATAGGCCTGCAAGCACATTTGAAACAGCTGCCTTTTATCGCCAAAGCTATTATAAAAAGTACTGCGACTAATATTCATAGCTTTCAATAAATCTGCTAGCGAGGTTTCGCTATAGCCTTTAAGCCAGAAACATTCAATGGCTTTTGCTATGACGAGTTGCTGATTAAAGATTTGTGGTCTTGCCATAACTCACTTTAGCCTCCCTATTAATTATGGACCAATCGTTCCATAACATACCAAATAAAACCCGTTCTAGCGGGCTTTATTTTTAAAATACGACTTCCAAAAAATTATTTGAAGTAAGCATTCTCAGTAACTGTGTGGTCGGTATCGTCTTTAACACCGCTCAGCTCTGGAATCTTAGCAAGCAATGTTGTTTCAACACCATCTTTCAGTGTCATCTCTACAGCACTACAACCCTGACAACCACCACCAAACTTCAATACAGCAACCATTTCTGCAGTAATTTCTACTAGGCTAACTTCGCCGCCGTGAGACGCAAGGCCTGGATTGATTTCGGTATATAACAAGTAGTTAATACGTTCGTTAAGCGGACTATCAGCATTAACTTTCGGCATCTTGGCGTTAGGCGCTTTAATTGTAAGCTGACCACCCATGCGATCTTTGGCAAAGTCGATGATCGCCTCTTCTAAATACGCCGTGCTCATTACGTCAACATAAACACGTAATTTGTCCATTGCCTGCAATACGTCATTAACGTTGATTTCTTCAGGACGGCAATAAGCCAAACAGGTTTCTGCGTACTTCGTGCCTGGCTGAGTAATAAAGATGCGCACAGCCATACCTTCAACATTTTGCTTCTCTAAAAGCTCAGCTAAGTATTCTTCTGCGGAGGGTGTGATCTCTATGTACTGTGTCATGTCTATTTACCTTAAATACTATATGCGCGCATTGTATCCTTTTTATTTTACAACGCACGTTTTTTAACAGCAATAGTTGACAATATTACTCAGGATTGGCACTTAACCTGCCCTTCATTCGCAAACGCTAGGCAAGCTGCAACATCTTCATGGCCTTAATGAGCTAACTTCATCATCAGCAGCCTTATATGAATTATCTGGCTATATTCTCAGGTTTAGCCATCGTTTCTGCCTCTCATGCTAAGACAAGAGGCGCGAGTTCTGATAGAATCCACGGCCTAAATTTATAATCTAGTGTCATATTTTAGCTAGTAATTGATAGCAGTGGTAGAGAATCAAATGGATCGTCTTAAGCGTTTAGAAATACTTCATAGCACCCTGAAAACACGCGCCCTGATACTAGATGGCGGTATGGGAACCTTAATTCAGGCGCACCAGCTAGAAGAAGCGGATTACCGCGGCGACCGTTTTGCCGATTTAGAGCAAGAAATCAAAGGTAATAACGACCTTCTTGTTTTGACTCAGCCAGATATTATTAAAGGCATTCATAAAGCTTACCTTAATGCTGGCGCTGATATTATTGAAACTAATACTTTCAACTCGACCCGTGTATCGCAAGCAGATTATGACCTGGAAGACCTGGTACCAGAACTGAATGAGGTTGCGGCGCAAGTTGCTCGTGACATCTGTGATGAAGTGGCCGCTGAAACGGGCATTACTCGTTTTGTTGCCGGTGTTTTAGGCCCTACCAGTAAAACAGCGTCTATCTCCCCTGATGTAAATGACCCAAGTTTCCGTAATATCACCTTTGATGCTTTAGTGGCCGAATACACCGAAGCCACCCATGGTTTGATCAAGGGTGGCTCTGACATTCTCTTGATCGAAACTGTATTCGATACCTTAAACGCAAAAGCTGCAATTTATGCGGTACAGGGCGTATTTGAAGAATTAGGTTTTGAACTACCGATCATGATATCCGGCACCATTACTGATGCCAGTGGTCGTACGCTTTCCGGCCAAACGGCTGAAGCCTTCTTAAATTCTGTGATTCACGCCAAGCCATTATCTGTTGGTTTTAACTGTGCATTGGGCGCAGATGAATTACGTCCTCACATTGAAGAGTTGTCTGCCAAAGCAAACTGCTATGTCTCTGCACACCCAAATGCAGGTCTACCGAACGAATTTGGTGAATACGACGAGACTCCAGAACAAACGGCTGCCATTGTTGGTGAATTTGCGCAAAGTGGCTTCCTAAACATCATTGGTGGTTGCTGTGGTACTACGCCAGAGCACATTGCCGCGATTGCTGAGCAAGTACACAAGCATGCGCCTCGTGTAATTCCTGAAATCGAAGTTGCCTGCCGTCTTGCCGGTCTTGAGCCTTTCACTATTAACAGCCAATCCTTGTTCGTCAACGTTGGTGAACGTGCCAACGTAACGGGTTCTGCTAAGTTTAAGCGCTTAATTAAAGAAGATAAGTTTGAAGAAGCGTTAGATGTTGCTCGTGTTCAAGTTGAAAACGGCGCTCAGGTGATCGATATCAATATGGATGAAGGCATGCTGGAATCTGAAGAAGCCATGGTTCGTTATTTGAATCTAATCGCTTCTGAGCCGGATATCTCTCGTGTGCCGATCATGGTTGATTCCTCTAAGTGGGAAATCATCGAGTCGGGCCTTAAGTGCATTCAAGGTAAAGCGATTGTTAACTCGATCAGCTTAAAAGAAGGCAAAGAAGAATTCGTCGCTAAAGCTAAAGTCTGCATGCGTTATGGTGCTGCTGTTGTAGTAATGGCGTTCGATGAACTGGGCCAAGCGGATACTGAGAAGCGCAAGAACGAAATCTGTGCTGAGTCTTACCGCATTCTAGTCGACGAAGTCGGTTTCTTGCCGCAAGACATTATCTTTGACCCCAACATCTTTGCTGTTGCTACGGGTATTGATGAGCACAACAACTATGCGGTCGATTTCATTGAATCGTGTAAGTTCATTACCACTAACCTGCCTCACGCAATGATCTCTGGTGGGGTAAGTAACGTATCCTTCTCATTCCGTGGTAACGACCCAGTACGTGAAGCCATTCACTCGGTATTCCTGTATCACGCGATTAAGAACGGCATGGGCATGGGCATTGTAAACGCTGGCCAGCTTGCGGTTTATGATGACCTGCCTGCTGAGCTAAAAGAACGCGTTGAAGACGTGATTTTGAATAAGCGCCCCGATGGCACCGATCGTCTATTGGAAATTGCTGAGAAGTATCGCGGTGATGGCAGCGTTCAGGAAGTAGAAACCCAAGAATGGCGCAACCTTCCTGTTGCCGAGCGTTTAAGTCACGCCTTGGTTAAAGGTATTAATACCTTTGTGGTTGAAGATACTGAAGAAGCCCGTCACTTATTCGAACGCCCTATCCAGGTGATTGAAGGTCCATTAATGGACGGCATGAACGTGGTCGGTGATTTATTTGGTGAAGGTAAGATGTTCCTTCCTCAGGTTGTGAAAAGCGCTCGCGTGATGAAACAAGCGGTTGCCTATTTATTGCCTTTCATTGAAGACGAAAAAGACGGTGAATCACAGAGCCAAGGCAAGATTCTTATGGCCACAGTGAAAGGTGATGTACACGACATTGGCAAGAATATTGTTGGCGTTGTACTTCAATGCAATAACTTTGAAGTTGTTGATTTGGGCGTAATGGTCTCTGCGGATAAAATTCTAAAAACAGCTAAAGAAGAAAAATGCGACATCATTGGTCTGTCGGGTTTGATTACTCCATCACTGGATGAAATGGTACACGTTGCCAAAGAAATGCAGCGCTTAGATTTCCACCTACCATTATTAATTGGTGGTGCGACGACTTCTAAAGCACATACTGCAGTGAAGATTGAGCCACAATATCAAAACGACGTTATTGCTTATGTTGCCGATGCATCTCGCGCAGTAGGTGTTGCGCAAAAATTAGTGAATCCAGAATTCAAACAGCAGTTTGCCGATGAAACTCACGCTGAATATGAAATTGTTCGTGCTCGTAATGCGAATCGTAAGAGCAAGCCGCTTTTAAGCTACCCTGCCGCTTGCGCGCGCGCTCCGGAAATTAGCTTTGGTGATTACACTCCACCTAAGCCAAACAAATTGGGTATCACGGTTTATGACGACTTCCCTCTAGAAAGCTTGGTTGATTATATCGACTGGACACCGTTCTTTATCTCTTGGGAGCTGGCAGGAAAGTTCCCACGCATTCTTGAAGATGAAGTTGTTGGTGAAGCGGCGACTGCACTTTATAAAGACGCGCGTGAAATGCTTGATCGCATTATCAAAGATAAGCTTTTCATCAGCAAAGGGGTTGTTGGTATTTGGCCTGCTAACCGTAAAGGCGCTGACGACATCGAAGTTTATGCCGATGAAAGCCGCAGTGAAGTATTAGAGACCCTGCATCAATTACGTCAGCAAACGAATAAACCTGCAGGGCAGCCAAACTATTCACTGGCTGATTTTATTGCTCCAAAATCTGGGGATGATAGCAAAGAAGACTATATGGGTGCGTTTGCAGTCACATCTGGTTTAGAGGCCGAAGCTTTGGCCGAACAGTACAAAACAGATCACGATGACTATAACAACATTCTAATGAAGGCCATTGCTGATCGCTTGGCAGAAGCTTTTGCTGAATGCATGCATGCCATCGTACGTAACGAAACTTGGGGCTATGCTAGCGATAAAGATCTCACCAACGAGCAATTGATTAAAGAGAAGTATCAAGGTATTCGCCCGGCACCTGGCTACCCTGCTTGTCCTGACCATACTGAAAAAGCTGCGCTATTCCGCTTACTGAATCCAGAGGCGAATGCCGGTATTACTCTGACGGAGAACTTTGCCATGTTCCCATCAGCTTCTGTTAGTGGTTGGTATTTCTCTCACCCAGAATCCAAATACTTTGGCTTAGGTAAAATTGATAAAGATCAGGTTGAAGATATTGCAGCCCGTAAAGATGAAGAACTTCATGTAATGGAGCGCTGGTTAGCGCCGAATTTGAACTACTAATCTACTAACCCAGTAGGCCGTTTAAAACTAGAGAGCCTCTTTACCTGTCGGCTCTCTAATTTATTCCAGCAACGAATAGTGGATTTAATTATCCGCTATTCGTTATCCTTTCGCCTTAGTGAAAAAGACAATATCTTGCCAACAACTTTTATAGCAGCATTTGCACGTCTACTGGGCATTCCTAGTAATCGTCTGCAGCGAGTCCTTACCATTGGCACCCCTATTATTGCTGGCATGCTATCGCAAAGCTTACTCAACTTAGTTGATGCTGCCATGGTTGGGAATCTTGGTCCTGAAGCTTTGGCTGGTGTTGGTATTGGTAGCTACGCTGCATTCTTAACCGTCTCGTTAGTTATGGGACTGTCTGCAGCAGTACAAACTTTGGTAGCCCGCCACATAGGGGCAAAGCAAAAAGACCAAGCAGGAAGCCCGCTGATGGCGGGGTTGGTGCTAGGCACTATCATCTCTATTCCGCTAACCATTATCTTCTTGGCTATCAGCCCTTGGCTATTAGGACTGTTCAGCTCAAAAGCCGAAGTATTAGCTATTGCTCAACCCTACTTTGAATGGCGCACCTTTGCTGTCATCGCCGTTGCTTTTAATTTTTGCTTTCGCGGTTATTGGGCCGGTATTGGTGAGACAAAGTCCTACTTAAAAGTGCTGCTTTGGATGCATATTGCCAATGTAATGCTCAGCTACCTATTGATCTTTGGCCTGCCAGCTTTCAATATCCCCGCCTTTGGGGCTGCTGGCTCAGGCATGGGAACCTGCTTCGCATTATTTTTGGGCACAACAATTTATCTTGTATTAACACTGAAAAAAGCAAAACACTCTGGCTTCAACCTGACCTTGCCAACCACAGAGACACTGCGAAGATTGGCCCGCCTCGCTATTCCTAACTCGTTACAGCAGGGGTTTTTCTCGCTGGGTGTTAGCATTCTATTTATGATTATTGGTATGGTGGGCAGTAACGAACAAGCCGTTGGCCATATTTTAATTAATCTTGCCTTGCTACTCATACTACCCTGTGTCGGTTTGGGTATCGCTGCAACCAGCTTAGTGAGTCATTCTTTAGGGGCTGACAACAGTGAGGACGCTTACCGCTGGGGTTGGGACGTAGTACGCATAGCAACCTTCCTTATGTTGCTTCTTGGTCTGCCCATTGCGATATTCGCTGATGCGATTTTGCATATTTTCACTCAAGACGAAACCCTTATTGCTTTAGGCTCAATGCCTTTACGTATAACGGGTATCAGCATTGTTTTTGAAGTCACAGCCTTAGTTCTTATTCAGGCCTTGCTTGGCGCAGGTGCTAGCAAGAAAGTATTGGTGATTAATTTCATTATGCAGTGGTGCTTGCTGATCCCACTCGCATTTCTGATTGGGCCCGTGCTCGGTTACGGATTATTAGGTATCTGGTGTATTCAGAGCCTACAAAGAATCAGCTCTTCTGTAATTTATGCTGCGCTATGGAAAAAAAGAAGTTGGGTTTCTGAAAATATTTAATAGTAATTTAATATTTGCTGTTTAAAATCGGCTTTAATGATTATTAAGAACTTAGTATTTAAGGTTTTCTATGCTCCCAGCTTATTCTTATTTGCCAAAGGTCATTGCCCACCGTGGTAGCAGCGGGCAAGCACCTGAGAATACACTAGCCAGCTTACATCTTGCGGGCCAGCAGGGCATAAAATGGGTTGAGATCGATGTCATGTTAAGCGCTGATGGTATACCTGTTATTTTTCATGATGATTATTTAGCGCGTACCACCAATGGCGAGGGTTTAATTCATAAATCCACCCTGCAGGATTTGCAAAAGTTAGATGCCGGCTCTTGGAAAGATGAAGAGTATGCGGAGCAACGAATACCAACCTTGCAGGAAGCAATAGAGGTTATTGCTCAGTATAAAATGGGGCTTAACTTAGAATTAAAACCTTGCGAAGGTTTGGAAGAAGAAACCACCGCTGCCAGTATTGACGTTTTAAAACAGTACTGGCCAAAAGAGCTTCCTTTATTACTCAGTAGCTTTAATTATTTTTCACTAACCAGCGCGCGAACACTTTGGCCTGAAATACAGCTCGGCTATAACGTATCTGCCATTCCACAAGCCTGGCAGTCTCGCCTAGAAACACTCGATTGCGCAGGACTGCATATTCATCAATCTTTCTTTAATAAAGAGCAAGTAGCTGAAATTAAAGCCGCTGGCTACAAGGTTCTTGCCTTCACCATCAATAATGAATCCCTCGCTCTTGATTTATATGCGCAAGGATTAGATGCTGTATTTAGCGACTACCCTCACCAGATCCAAGGCGCTTTAAACCAGGAAAGCCTGACAAAACCCCTCTCCACAGCCTAGTTTAATCACCTTTTTTGCTAACAATGTCGCTATCTATTCGCTTTAGTTATGTCGATATAGGAAAAAATTGGTTTTTTGCACTCCTTTTTTTTGGTACATTTGCCGCCAATAACTCCCAATGGCTTAATAATCCGGAAAGCTATGTACGTATACGACGATTTAGACCAGCGCATCATCAATGAGCGCGTTACGCAATTTCAAGACCAAATGGACCGCTATTTAGACGGTAAAATTCTTGAAGATGAATTCCTTCCACTGCGCCTACAGAATGGTATTTATGTTCAGCGTTATGCGCCAATGCTGCGTATCGCCGTGCCTTATGGCATGCTGAACAGCCAACAGTTGCGTATGATGGCCGAAATCGCTCGCGATTACGATCGTGGCTACGCGCACTTCAGTACTCGTCAGAACTTGCAATACAACTGGCCTAAGTTAGAAGAGTGCCCTGAGATCTTGGGTAAGCTTGCAACGGTTCAAATGCACGCGGTGCAAACCAGTGGTAACTGTATTCGTAATACAACGACTGATGAATACGCTGGCGTGATAGCCGAAGAGCTGGTGGATCCTCGCCCATATTGTGAAATCATTCGCCAGTGGTCTACTTTCCACCCAGAATTCGCTTTTTTACCGCGTAAATTTAAGATTGCTGTTAACGCCGTAGAAGGTGCTGACCGTGCTGCAACTCGCATGCATGACGTTGGCCTTCAAATTGTTCGCAACGAAGCTGGTGAGCTTGGTTATCGCGTATACGCTGGGGGTGGTTTGGGTCGTACGCCTATTCTGTCGTCTGTTGTGCGTGAATTCTTACCTGAAGAAGACTTACTGACTTACCTTGACGCTATTATCCGCGTATACAACCAGTTTGGTCGTCGCGATAACAAGTACAAAGCTCGTATTAAAATTCTAGTGAAAGCGTTAGGTGTTGAGCGCTTCAGCGAATTAGTTGAAGCCGAGTGGGAACATTTGAAGGATGGTGATGGCAAGCTACCAAGCGAAGAGCTTGAACGTGTTAAGTCTCATTTCACAGAACCTGCTTACTTAGCGCTTGAAGCCGATCCAGCTTCTTACACAGACGCTCTTGCATCTGATAAAGCTTTTGCTCGCTGGGTAGAGCGTAATGTTCGCGCTCACAAGAAGGCGGGTTACGCTGTTGCTACTTTTGCGCTTAAGCAAAAAGGTACGGCTCCAGGCGATGTAACCGACAGCCAGATCTTTGCTTTTGCTGATTTAGCCGACAAATACAGCTTCGGTGAAGCTCGTTCTACACACCAGCAGAACCTAGTTCTAGCAGATGTTGAACAAGCGAAGCTGTATGACCTTTGGAAAGAAGCTAAAGCCTTAGGCCTAGCGACTCCGACTCTTGGTTTGTTGACTGACATGATTTGCTGCCCTGGTGGCGATTTCTGTGCCCTAGCCAACGCAAAATCATTACCGATTGCTGAAGCACTGCAAAATGAATTTGACGATCTGGATTACCTACATGATCTAGGTGATATTGATCTGAACATCTCTGGTTGCATGAATGCTTGTGGGCATCACCATATTGGCAATATCGGCATTTTGGGTGTTGATAAGAAAGGCGAAGAATTCTATCAAGTATCTCTAGGTGGCGCGTCTGGTGAAGATGCTACCGTTGGTAAAATTTTAGGGCCATCTTTTGCCCGTGATCGCATGGCGGAAATCATTCGCACGATTCTAGATGTGTATGTTGCCCAACGTATTGAAGGCGAAACGTTCATCGAGACCTTCCGCCGCACTGGTATGGACCCGTTTAAAGCTGCAGTTTACCCTGCTAAAGCTAAGTAAGGATTAGACATGACTCAGATTATTTTAGACAAGCAGATCGTTAATGATGATTGGACCTTGGTTGCTGATGATGCTGCTTTATCAGCTGCCAAAGAAGTAGTTAATTTCAGCCGCTGGGCTGCTGCCGAAGGCGCTGACAAAGATGCATTAGTCGCTAAGCGCGATGCGGGCACTTTAGGCATTCAATTAAACGCTGGCGATACCGCTGACTTATTAGCGGCCGATAGCCAAGGCTTTGCTTTGATTAGTGTTGAATTTCCTAAGTTTGCTGATGGTCGTGGTTATTCTGCGGCTCGCTTATTGCGCGAGCGCTATGGTTTCACTGGCCAGTTACGCGCTATTGGTGACGTATTGTTCGACCAATTGTTCTTTATGATGCGCTGTGGCTTTAATGCTATGGCGATGCGTGAAGATCAAGATCTTGATTTAGCTGTTAAAGGTTTTGAAACCTTTTCCAGCTCTTATCAGGGTGATGTTAACGATACCCGCCCGCTTTTCCGTCGCCGTGGCTAAGGCATACTGTTAAATTAACAGTCGCGACAACTAGCAGTACCTAACAGAACACAAAAAGGCCATTCACTTGGCCTTTTTTGTGTTCGTCATTTATGATGGATTAGCCTTAGCGTTTTAGTAGTAACCGCAGTAGCGACCAGCAGGAGCATTCATGGTAGCGCACGACCTGATTTTTTCATTTTTCTTAATCTTCACGGGTGCCCTCGTACTATCCACTGTCGCGCTTTATACAAAGCAACCCGTCATCATTGCCTACATCGCCTTAGGCGCCATCGTAGGCCCCTTTGGACTGTCTTTAATTGAAGAGCCTGAGCTATTAGGAGAAATGTCACACATTGGCATTATCTTTCTGCTGTTTTTACTCGGTTTAGACATGCAGCCGTCGAATCTTATCTCCGTACTCAGGAAAGCGACCTTGGTTGCCATTATTAGTTGTGCGCTGTTCTTTGGTATTGGTTTTGGCATTGCCTTGGCTTTCAGTCATTCCACCATGGATAGCTTGGTTATTGGCTTAGCCATGATGTTTTCTAGCACGATTATTGGTCTAAAACTTTTACCAACCACCGTATTGCATCATAAGCACGTCGGCGAGCTAATGGTTGGCTTGCTCTTGCTGCAAGATTTAATTGCCATTTTGACACTAATATTTTTGGGCAGTCTTGGTTCTAATGTGAACCAAGACTTGGTTTCACCTCCCCTGTGGCAGCCTTTTGTAGCGTTACCGTTATTGGTTTTAGTGAGTTACCTGATCGTTAAGGGGCTGCTTTTACCTCTGATCCAAAAATTTGACCGCTTTCAAGAGTATTTATTTATCTTGGCCATTGGTTGGTGCCTTGCTATGGCTGAGGGAGCGCAGGCTGTTGGTTTAACGCGAGAGATTGGAGCATTCATTGCGGGTGTAACATTGGCAACCAGCCCGATTGCACAGTACATTGCAATCAGCTTGAAACCCTTAAGGGATTTCTTTTTAGTGTTGTTCTTCTTTGCCTTAGGCGCGGGTTTCAACTTCCAGTTATTATCCAGCGTCATTTGGCCTGCACTGGTTCTTGCGGCGGCCGTACTGGCATTGAAACCTGTGATATTCCGTTATCTGCTGGGCAATATGAGCGAGCGCCCTGCATTGGCATGGGATGTCGGGTTCCGCTTAGGTCAGATTAGTGAGTTTTCGTTATTAATCGCTTTTGTTGCTTTTGAACGTTCTATTTTGTCTGAGCAGGGATCGCTTTTGATTCAAGCAACAGCGATCATAACCTTCGCCCTATCAAGCTATATTGTGGTATTTAACTATCCGAATCCCATTGCGGTGAATGATAAGTTAAGGCGTGACTAGTTAGTTTTATTGTGGAGTAAGGCCAAGACAAACGGTTTCGCTCGCGCCGCAGAAGGAAATACCCAATGGCGATCATTAGCGAATCCCAGCAGGACATGAATCACAGGAATAGCGAATCACGGCCTTCTGAATAAAACCAAATCAGGCTTTAGATAAATCCAACAGATAGCGCCCCTGCCCTTTGCTAGCCAATATATTGGCCAGTACCGCAGGAAGCTCACCACGGCCGATAGTCGTTGTTAAATTGACCAATGAAGGCAATTGCCAATCAGTGGCAACCTTCTTCAATAGCAGCTGCTTTTGAGTTTGAGGGACTTCGACAGAATCAACCCCTAACAAATCAACACCACGCAAAATAAACGGGAAGACACTCGCGCTAAAACCAGCACCAGCCACCATGCCGCAAGTGGTCAAAGCGCCGCCGTACTGCAACTGAGGCAATACCGCTGCGATCATATCGCCACCGCAAGTATCAATACCTGCTTGATACAAAGGGCGAGTCATCGGTTTGGCCGCCATAGGCAATAAATCAGCACGATCCAATACCTCGCTCGCACCAATATTTAATAGCCAATCAGCAGCATCAGGTTTACCTGTTACCGCAACAACAGAGAAACCTAGCTTAGCCAGCAAGGCGACAGCAACAGAACCAACGCCACCCGTTGCCCCCGTTACAATGATTTTTCCAGAATCAGGAGTAATGCCTGCTTTTAAAAGCTTCTCAACCGAGAACGCTGCAGTATAACCTGCAGTCCCCCAGCGCATAGAATCTTCAAGCGATAACTCAGTAGGCTTAACCAATACCCAAGAGGCAGGAATACGAATGAATTCGCCGTATCCTCCGCAGGTGTTCATGCCTAAATCATAACCAAAAACGACAACCTCAGTTCCTACTTCAAATTGGCCAGATGCATCACTGACAACCGTGCCTGCAGCATCTATACCAGGGGTATGAGGGAAGTTACGGGAAACCCCTTTATTACCAGAAGCACTCAATGCATCCTTATAGTTGACCGACGAATATTGAACGTTAATCAATACCTCACCTTCGCCCTTTTCGCTTCCTTCTTTAGGTAAGCAGGTCTCATCAACTAACTGCCAAGACGATTGTACAATAGGCTTATCGCCTGCGGATTCAACTGCTCGGTATGCGTGCCACTGGGTCATGTTATCCATCCTAGTATCAATTCTAATAATGCACGCTAGCCTTTGGTATGGGCTTGAGCGTTAAGTACCGTTAAGAAACGAGTTGCCGCTTTTTCAATACCCATCTGCACAGCAAAACCTAGCTTTTCTTGTAGCGTCTTTTTAAACTCATAACTAACTTCAAATACGTCAGCATCATTACAAGCATCAACTAGGTAATCATCACTAGTACCTAACTGATCAACCAAATTATTAGCTAGTGCATCTTGGCCATACCAAACATCACCAGTTGCAACTTCTTCAATGTTCAAGTTAGGGCGAAAATGAGAAACATGATTTTTGAACAAAACGTGAGTTTCTTCTAAATCGTCACGAAACTTGTCTTTCGCTTTAGCGCTATTGTGACCAAACATGGTTACTGTGCGCTTATATTCACCGGCAGTGAACATTTCAAAATCAACATCGTGTTTTTTCAATAAACGGCTGAAGTTAGGTAGTTGCGCCACAACACCAATAGACCCGACGATAGCGAAAGGGGCTGAAATGATTTTATCGGCAATGCAGGCCATCATGTAACCACCGCTTGCCGCTACTTTATCGATACAAACAGTTAGTGGGATGCCCTTGTCTTTAATACGCTGTAGCTGACTAGACGCTAGGCCGTAGCTATGAACCATACCGCCGCCACTCTCTAAACGCACAACGACTTCGTCTTCTTTACGTGCCATGGTTAATACAGCTGTGATTTCTTCTCGCATAAAATCTGCAGCGCTGGCTTTAATATCGCCATCAAAGTCGAGTACGAATACCCGTTTTTTAGCGGCCTCAGCCGTTTCGGTCTCTGTTTTGTCAGTTGTCTTGCCCGCTTTTTTGTCAGCTTTAGCCTTAACCTTCTCAGCTTTCGCTTTTTCTTTGTCTTCTTTAGCGCGCGCTTTCTCAAGCTCTTTAAGTTCGTCTTTGTCGAGTAGGCTATCTTCTAGAACTTCTTTATAATCTTCTAAATCGTCATTCACCTTATTAACAGTGATGTGACCATCATGACTTTGCTTTTGCTTACCACTGACCGCTGCAATGCCTGCTACAACGAGAACAATAGATACTACGATGGTAAGGGCTTTTAATAAGAAGACGCCGTATTCTGCTAAAAATTCCAAGTTTAATACCTTTAATGATTTGATTTAGAAAGCAATTTTATTTAGTTGCCGCAAGAATACCGCATAATTCTCTTGCTGTAAGCCAACAAAAATCAAACAAACGTATGAATTTATTTGACACTCACCCTATCCCCTCATAAAGTGACGTCTCTACATTCAATACGTGCTGTTTTCGTATTGAGATAAGCAGATACATAACAATTAAATAGGTAGCATCTCATGGCTAACATCATCGAAACTATGCAAAGCAAATTCAACCCAAGCGCAGCTGAAGGCTTGGACTTGATTTTTCAATTCAACATCGAAGACGGCGAGACTTATCACTTGATCGTTAAAGATGGCGCTTGTGACCTAGCAACTGGCGAAAATGACGATGCTAACGTTACTCTCATCATGAACACTGAAACTCTTGAAGGCATCGTTTCTGGCGAAACTGATGGCATGCAAGCGTTCATGGCTGGTCAACTACGTGTTGAAGGCGACATGATGTTGGCTACTAAGTTGGGCGAACTTTTCCCAGCTTAATTAGCGTTTAATTGAGAAGGCCTAGCCTTCTCAATTTCTTTTACTTCTACTTCAGTCCTTTATTCTAAATTTTCTATTCCCAGTCCTTTAAAACCTTCTTAGCAATCGAGTTAATAGGTCGCACATTCATGCCTTTTGCCGTTAAGTACACTGAAAATACAGCTCCGTTTTCCATCGGCATGTAGACTGCGCTGCCATAACTGACATCGATCCAAGCGTTAAAACGATTAAAGATCTGCCACAAATCAACAAACTGCGACTGCTCTAGAGCAAAGACACTCTGTTCGCCATTACGGGCCTGCTCCAATGAAACGTAGCGCCCACTTAAGCGATCAAGGCGATATAAAGGCTTCTGCCCAGCCGCCGCAAGAGGGCCAACCCAAGTTAATAACCGCGCGTCTAGTTGCCACTGATCCCCATGTATTTCAAAACGTTGTTCAATACTATTATCATCAACTAGGGTTAAATCATAATATTGATCTCCTCGTTCGTAGATACTAATGGTCGCAATAGGAACTTCAGCAAGAAGCTGCTTATAACTGAGCACATCCAGTAAAGAAAATAACGAGTAAATTGCACCAGCTACTAGGGCAATAGCAAAGCTACCCTTTAGCCAAGCAAGAAACCATCCTCGCTTAAATAACAGATAGCTAGAAAAAAGAAGCAGCAACAGACCTGTTACTACTAAAACAAAAACCATACTTCCTTGTAACATAATTTACTTTCCTAACACTTAGCTTACTAAGTGTTTAATACTCTCTTTTGCCAAAGCAACGGCTTCTGAAGCACCAGCAGCCTGACCTGTTAATGAATCAATAAAGTATTCTACGGCTGATATAGCATCCGCTAAGGCTTCAATTTTATCTTCTGTAGGTGCAAAATCACTTTCTATTACTTTATGCTCAACAAAGCTTTGCAGCGCAATCATTAATTCTGAAACTTCTTCTTGGTCGAGGAAGAAAAGCGCACCACTCACGTCTAATAATGTTTTACCAACATTTTTGATGTGTAGCTTGTCGCCATTCGAATCAACATAAGAACCAATCGCACGTTTGGTTACCGACAAAGCAGACTGCGACTCTGAAATAGCTGCAATACGCGCTTCCAGCAGGCTCAAAGGATCAACTTTACTCGTTGTACTAATTTCAGCGTTAAGCGCCAGTCCACGCACATCTTGCTCAACACGCAGTACTTGGTCAGCCACCTTTTGCATTTTAAGGTCAAAGGCCTCGCTTTGATCCTTCAAACTTTCTGCAATTGCCATGGTACGATCAGCTGTTTTAGGCAAATTAACCATAACTAGCGTATCAGCGATGCGGCGCAAGCTGACTGATAAATCAGAGAAACTGTCGTCAATACCATCGGTTCTTTCAGCAAGATCTAATAAGTCTTTTATGCCGTGCAATTCATCCTGTAATGCTTCGGTCAAGGAATCCATAGCTGATTGATCAGGGCCGCTTAACTTACGACGAGCCTCGGCCAGCTGAACTTCTCGAAGATCAGTAGGTAAATTAAAATCTTTCTGGGCTTTATTAATAAGCGCTGTTTCAGGCTCGGCAAGAGAGATTAAATATAGGAATTCTTTCAATAACCAATCAGGCTGTTTTTCTGACAATAGCTGGCCATTGTTATCTTCAAGCTTGCGAATCTGGCTATCCAAAGCGCGCATCAACATGACACGAGATAAGTCTATTTCGAAAGATTCTTGGTTCAAGGCTTCTAACGCGGCTTTAACTGCATGCCAAAACCCCCAACCTTGTAAGCCCCTAGAGGCTTTTTCTATGCGGGAAACTGCACGCCCCATAACATTCAGCGCGCCTTTGCGGCCCTGATTGCGCATCACTCCTAACAAACCAATTTGGAACAACTGTCTAACCCGACGATACGGGATGGCAACAGGGTTGGCAGGAGCTTGAGGGATGTCTAATTTAGGCCGTAAGTTAACCATGAAGAAATACGCGCCGGGCAGAGATTTCTCTTGGCGGCTTTTTCGAACATCGTTAATGACTTCTAGCAGTAGTCCTGGTGCAACCAACTGACCATTGGCAACCATTTCAACATAGCGTTTCAGCACCATAATGGATTTACTGAAGGCTTCTAGGGCGTGAAGACTTTCACCATCGGTCTGAGCAATGATTCGGCCAGTATCTGCCAACTCTTCACACAATCGCTCACCCGCTCTAAAGTCGAGCATTTTAAAGGTACCGCGGACCTGCTGTATTTCACCCAAAAATCCCTTTAAATCATCCGCATTGCCACTTTCGGAGAAATGCTCTAGTCGAACAGCTGCCTGATCAAGGGCGCCATCTACTTCTTTACGCACTAAATTTAGAGTTGAGGCTAAATTAGACATGCTACTTCCTGTGAGAGTATTTACAGCCATTTTGTCTTCTATTAGTTCTTGTTATGCATTGTTCATTCTACCCATAATTGTCACTGGAAAGAAACATTACATTATGGGTACCTTTATTGATAACTTATGCACCTAGTGGTTGCAAGCATAATCATGACCGATATCACTGATAATATCTTTGACCCAGTTCTATTTTCTGCTACGAATCAAGCATTAGCGACGCCAGATTGCACCATCACTTTTCTTGTCTAGCAAATCCATAATGTCATTATGCAAATTCAACTCATCTGCTGTCGCATGAATCACTGACAATGATTCGCGATCAACCTGCAGGATGGCTTCTTGACTAATACCGACTTCACCACTGCCGTTGTCTTCTGCCTCCGCCATTAACATCAGGTCGGTTTGCCCGCCCGTCATCATCAAATAAACGTCTGCTAGAATTTCAGCATCAAGCAATGCACCGTGCAATTCTCGATGACTGTTATCTATGCCGTAACTCCTACATAGAGCATCTAAGCTATTACGCTGCCCTGGTCGCATATCGCGAGCCATAACCAAGGTATCAAGCACCGTACAAAAGGTATTAGTCATCGGCATGTTGATACGACGGAATTCAGCGTCCATAAAGCCTACATCGAACGGCGCGTTATGGATTACTAGCTCAGCCCCCTCGATAAAATCATAAAAAGCCTGCGCTACCTGAGCATAGACAGGTTTATCCGCTAAAAATTCATCGGTAATGCCGTGTACACCAATCGCCTCTTCATCACTTGGACGCTGAGGATTAACATATTGATGGTAGTGGCGACCCGTTAACTTTCGATCAATTAATTCAACACAGCCGATCTCAATAATGCGATGGCCTTTTTCAGCACCAATACCCGTCGTTTCTGTATCTAGAACCACTTGTCTCATATTTTTCCTAACTTCCTAACTCTTTTATATAGCGACTCATCTTAAGCAGCTAGTTAAATATTGGTTTTATCGCAGTGATGCTTGCTTGGCATCGACCGAGCCCAGCCTAGCTGCCTTTCGGGCATCAGCCAGCGCCTATTGCTAATCGACGTCATGCCAGCCACAGTTTTTTGTGCAACCATCATATAACAATTACCCATAACATTGGGACTACCTGCAAGAGTTCTATCAATTTCAAGGCAAAACTGTTCAGGTAAAAACGTCAGAGGGCTTATATGCCCCATCGTCTCGTGGCTGAGAATGCTAAAATCTAATAGCGTCAGCCAATCACTTAACCGCCCTGCACTCACCGTATTTGCAATCCACGGCATAGTGGCTGAGAAAGGCAATAATTTCTGCATTCCACCCCATAAACTAATCGGATTGAAGCCGATCAAAACAAGATAGCCATTGGGTGCAACGACCCTAGCAGCTTCTCTTATCATTTGATGAGGCCGGCGAGTAAAATCTAAACTGTGCTGCATAATAACGACATCCAATGCGCACTCAGGCAATGGCCACTCGCTGCCTTGCATCCAAGCATTAGCCTTGACTATACCCTGCTGCCAAGGTAGGCCCATGCGAAAACTATGTTTTATGGGGCTTGATTGTAAGAATGCAGCCTCTTTACTTAAACCGTGATACATCAAATGTGACCCAGCAAAGCTGGCGATTTTATCCTGCAGCCAAGTTCCCTGCAGCTTGAGTAATCGCTTTGACGATTCAGATTCAAGCCAGCTTTCATAATCTTTGCAATCTAATTTATGTGGTATAGCGCTCATAATTATCCTTGACCCAATATGGCTTGCCTATTTAGACTGAACACCTCTATAAGCCACTGTATTGTATTTGGATGAAGCTTTTCCAGCTATTTTTATCATTATCATTTTTGAGCGCATGCGCTCATCAGCCAAGCCCTATTGCAGAGCTTGGATCACAGCCTCAAGAAACGAGCAATGAAGTTGTCGCCGTACTGGATCACTGGCAAGTTAGTCAGCCCGACACCCTGCAAGAAGCTCATGATGATTTATGGCAGCGCATAATCACGTCCTATGATTTAAATCATGACATTGCTAATAAGCGGGTACAATCTCAGTTAAATTGGTATAAAAAACATCAGGGGTACATGGATCGAATCGCCAGTCGCGGCGAACGCTACATGTATTATATTGCTGAGCAAATTGATGTCAGAGGCATTCCAGGTGAACTCGCACTGCTACCGATAGTAGAAAGCGCCTTCGACCCTTTCGCTTACTCTCACGGTCGCGCTTCTGGAGTTTGGCAATTCATCCCTTCGACTGGCCGAGATTTCGGTTTAAAACAGGATTGGTGGCATGACGGACGTAGAGATATTAAAGCATCCACCCAAGCAGCACTAAGTTATTTAGAAGCTCTGCAGCGTGAATTTAAAGGTGATTGGTTATTGGCACTTGCATCCTACAATACGGGCGCAGGCAATGTACGTAAAGCCATTAGAAAGAATAAGAAGAAGGGTTTGCCGACGGATTTCTGGTCTCTGGATTTACCTCGAGAAACCCGCGATTATGTTCCTAAGCTTATCGCTCTAGCGCAATTAATTAAATACCCAGAAAAGCATGGCATCACACTAGCCCCCCTTGCGAACAAACCTTATTTTGCCAGCGTGAATACCGGCGGCCAGATAGATCTTTCGCAACTCGCTGACATTTCCGATACGGATTTAGAAGAAATATATAAACTGAACCCTGGATTCAATCGCTGGGCGACTCGCCCCGATAGCGATCATCAAGTTCTTATTCCTGTCGATAAAGTTGGTATTTTTACCGAGAACCTTGCAGCTCTGCCTAAGAATGAGCGCATGAAATGGCAGCGCTACAAAGTCAAGAGTGGTGATTCGTTAATCACTATTGCCAAAAAATACCACACTACCCCTGAGGCCCTGCGCGACGCTAATGGCCTGAGAAAAAACCTAATCCGCATCGGCGATCAATTATTAATTCCCTCTGCCTATAAATCTCAAAATATTTATTCTCACAGCGTTAATACTCGCCTGGCTAAAACACAGAGTTCGCGTCGTGGTAAAACGACAGGAAAGCTAGAATACAAAGTACGCAGTGGTGATAGTTTCTGGGAAATTGCCCGCGATCATAAAGTTGGTATTAAAGAACTAGCGAAATGGAATGGCATGGCTCCTGGCGATACTTTAAAGCAGGGGCAGAAGTTAGTTATTTGGGGACAAAAAAGCAGCAGTCGCGAGCAACGCGAGGTTATTCGAAAACTAACCTATACGGTTCGTAATGGTGATTCAATGGCGCGTATTGCTGGTAAATTCAAAGTCCGAATTCCTGACATTCAACGCTGGAATCGTCAAATGGCTAAAAATAAATATTTACAGCCCGGTCAAAAACTTACACTCTACGTTGATGTAACCAACTAAAATCAACGTTAAATAAGGCAATAAGATGTTTGGCTATATTATACGCCGGCTATTACTGGTGATACCGACCTTCATCGGTATCACGCTTATTGTTTTCACCCTCACTCGATTGGTTCCTGGGGGACCAATCGAGCGCATGATGACGGCATATCAAATGTCGAATCAAGCCAACAGTTCCCAGCAAAGTATCGCTGGCAATACATTATCTCAACAACAACTCGATCAGCTGAATGAATATTATGGCTTTGATAAACCTATTATTGAAAGTTATTTCAATTGGTTAAATAAATTACTTCATTTGGACCTAGGCCAATCGACCCGCTACTACGAACCTGTTTGGGATACGATTAAAGAGCGACTGCCTATTTCTGCCTTTTACGGTTTCTGCACATTAATAATCACCTATTTAATCTCAATTCCTCTTGGCATTATGAAGGCTTTAAAACATGGCAAGCCCACGGACCAAGTAACATCAATTATTGTTTTTCTCGGCTATGCCGTACCCAATTATATTGTTGGCATCGCATTGCTTTATACTTTTTCGTTTCATTATGAGATTTTTCCATTAGGTGGATTCGTTAGTGATGAATATGATTATTTATCCCCTAGTGAAAAACTATTTGATATATTTAACCATGCAGCCCTGCCATTAATCGCTTATGTCAGTGGCAGTTTTGCGATAATGACGTTTATGGTAAAAAACGCATTATTAGATAATTTATCAGCCCAATATGTGCAAACCGCTATTTCCAAAGGTATGAGTTTTACTCAGGCGACTTATCGCCACGCACTTAGAAACAGCCTAATCCCTCTGGCAACACATTTTGGCAATAATATTTCAATGATTTTGATGGGATCTTTTTTAATTGAAACCATTTTCAATATTGATGGTTTTGGATTGTTAGGCTATGAATCTCTTGTCGAGCGAGACTACCCAGTCGTTATGGGGATTCTTGTAATTTCTTCCATACTGACATTAATGGGCAATATTTTATCAGATATTTGTGTTGCCATTGTTGACCCTAGAGTTCGCTTCGGAGCAACTACATGAGCTTTGGAGCAATTGTATGAGCTTAGATAGCACAAAGCCTTGGCAGCGTTTCAAGTCACTTAAAAGAGGCTACTACTCACTACTATTATTATTAACGCTAATAGCAATTTCATTATCAGCAGAACTAATATTTAATTCAAAAGCTTTGGTCGTTTATTACAACGGCGATTATCACTTCCCAGTATTCAGTGATGTTAAAGAAGGCACTGACTTTGGTTTAGACTACCAATACGAAACCAATTACCGCCAGCTTAAAAAGACTTGGCTGAACGATCCAGAAAATTTCGTTCTATTACCTTTAGTCCCCTATAATGCGACAGAAACAGACCTAAGCCATTCATACCCGCCAACAGCCCCCAACGTTAACCATCAACATTACTTGGGTACCGATACCATTGGTCGAGATATTTTAGTTCGCCTAGTTTATGGCTTTCGCATTGCTATTTTATTTGCCCTAACCCTACTACTGGTGGAGTACATTGTCGGTGTTTTAGTCGGCTCTTTGATGGGATTTTTAGGTGGGCGTTTTGATCTGTTATTTCAGCGACTGATCGAGATTTGGTCAAATATTCCTTTTCTATACATTGTTATGATTATGAGTTCCCTTATCACCCCAGGCTTTTGGTCTTTAGTTATGATCATGGCACTATTTGGCTGGATGAATATGACTTGGTATATGCGCACAGCCAGCTATCGAGAATCAAGCCGAGACTATATAAAAGCAGCCAAGGCGATGGGAGCCAGCAACTTCCGCATTATTTACAAACACATTATTCCTAATACGGTTTCAACTATTGTCACTTTTATTCCTTTTTCTGTAGCCGCTGGCATTAGTGCATTAACAGCGCTTGATTTTTTAAGCTTTGGTTTGCCTGCTCCTACCCCTAGTTGGGGAGAATTACTAAAGCAAGGGGTTGATAATTTGGAATATCCTTGGATTATTATTTCCGTGGTAACATCACTGTCTATTGTATTGTTACTCGTCACATTTATCGGCGAAGCGATTCGTGAAGCCTTTGACCCAAAACATGAAGTTTATTACGAATAAGCACTAAGGATTTTATTAATGAAGACACTGAAAATCAGCCTAGTATTAATATACCTCCTAAGTTTAAGCGGTATCAGTTTTAGCGAACTAGCCAGTGACAAGTTCGCGAATAACAAACTACCCGGCAATTTAATATGGCAAACAAATATCGATAGCGCTGAGTGGAGTTCAAAAGATGCGGTAACGGGTGGTATAATGCGCTATAGCATTTCTAGTTTTCCACCAACACTACGAACCGTAGGCCCTGATTCAAACAACGCATTTCGCAGCTACCTACTCGATAACCAAATACCTCTTGTCGACATCCATCCTAATACTGATGTAGTTATTCCTTTGCTCGCCACACACTGGGCATATGATAAAGATGGCAGAACTGTCCACTACAAAATAAATCCGCTAGCAAAATGGTCCGATGGCACCCCTGTCACTGCCGATGATTTTTTATTCGCCTTAGAGCTCAATCGTTCAAAGCACATTGTCGCACCTTGGTATAATAAGCATTACAGCGAGCAGGTGTTGGATGTAATCAAACACGACAGTCACACTATTTCTATTGTTGGCGCGACACCTAAGCCGAAAAAAGATCTTCATGTTTTTTATTCGATACTGCCCCGCGCCAAACATTTCCATCAACTAAATAGCGATTGGATTACGCATTACAACTGGGAAATTGAACCGAATACTGGGCCCTATCAAGTCAGCAAGGTTAAAAAAGGCAAAAGCATCACCTTTACTCGCAAAAAGGATTGGTGGGCAACTGAACTACCCTACCTGCGCAATCGCTTTAATGTCGATACCGTCATTCTAAAAGTTGTTCGCGATCCCAATACAGCATTCAAATATTTTAAACGCGGAGAGTTAGATGCATTCAATTTAACGCTACCCAAGCTTTGGCATGACAAAGCCAAGGGCCCTATGTTCGATAAGGGGTTTATTCATAAAATTACTTATCACAATCAAATCGAACAAAGTGCTGCGGGACTTTTTTTAAATTTAGACAATGAATTACTAGCTGATATCAGAGTGCGTAAAGCCATTGCTAGCTCATTGAATTTCAAACAAGTCATTGATGTTATTTTACGTGGCGACTATCAACGATTGCCCACTTTCCATACAGGGTATGGATCTTATTCCAACACATCAATTCAACCGATAGAATTTGATTTGAATAACGCAATTCAATTATTGCAACAAGCAGGATGGTTGCAAAAAGACAGCCATGGCATTCGCAGCAAAGGTAATCAGCGTTTATCATTTAAAATCAGTTATGGTAATAAACTGTACGAACCGCAAGTGCTATTATTGGCCGAAGAAGCTAAAAAATCTGGTATAGAGCTAATTCCTTATTATTTAGAAGCAACATCATTTTATAAAAATGTCATAGAGAAAAAGCATGACATTGCATGGCTGGGCTGGAGCACAGGCTTACGCCCTGCTTACTGGCAGCACTTTCATTCCGACAACGCCAATAAACCTCAAACTAATAACATCACTAATTTAAATAACAAAGCGATTGATGAGCTAATAAACAAATACCGAAAAGGTACCGAAGAATCCTTGCGCATTAAACTTGCTCATGAGATTGAGAAAAGTATCGCAGAGCAAGTGGTATTTATCCCTTCAACCATGAAATCATTCACTCGTGCTGCCTACTGGCGTTGGCTACAACTACCAGAGGCTCATGCAACTAAGTCTAGCAGCCAACTTTTTGATCCCTTCAATAGCCGCTTTGGTGGCTTATTTTGGATAAATGGCAAAATAAAATTTGATAGTTTAGCGTCACAGAAAACAGGTGTAGGATTTAAAGCAACTACAATCACCAATACTCAGCATCAGTAATAAATAAAATGACGACAGTGATAAAACAAGCTGCTTTGCTAGAAGTGAGAAATTTATCCCTTGCTATTAAACGGGACTCGCAATGGGTAAAAATAACTCACCGAGTGAGTTTTACTCTTAATAAAGGCGAATCTCTTGGTCTCGTCGGTGAATCGGGCTGCGGTAAGAGCCTAACGGCTCAAGCTATTTTAAGATTGCTTCCTCAGCCCAATATAAAAGTCATCGGAGGTGATATTTTATTTCACGGCGATAGCTTACTAAAGTTAAATCCTAAACAATTGAACTCAATACGCGGCAATAAAATCGCGATGATTTTTCAAGAGCCAATGACCGCTTTAAACCCGGTATTTTCCGTTGGTGCGCAAATCCACGAACAAATAAAGATTCACAATCCAAGTCTGAGTAAAAAAGAAATAAAATGCCAAGTTATTGATTTACTTAATGACGTCGGTATCGATTTTCCGCAGCAGCGTTACCATAACTATCCCCACCAACTTTCTGGAGGAATGAGGCAGAGAGTCATGATTGCAATGGCTCTTTCTTGTAAGCCAGAAATAATCATTGCCGATGAACCAACAACCGCCCTTGATGTTAGCCTACAAGCTCAAGTACTGTTATTACTTCATCAGCTGCAAATAAAATACAATACCAGCTTGATCTTTATTAGTCATGATCTCGCGGTTGTGGCGCAGGTATGTGAAAAGGCTATGATTATGTATGCGGGAGAAATTATTGAGCAAGGCTATATTGCAGATACTTTTCAGCAACCAAAACACCCTTACAGCAAAGCATTGCTATTATGCACATTATCTCAACGTCAAGCTCCGCGATCTAAGCTGCCATGCATTCCAGCATCACAAAAGATGAATGAATCCCAGCAGGAACGCAACCAGCGATTTGAAAAAATACTGATTGAGTTTAATTCTCAGAAAAAAGCCTCTCAGAAAATTGAACAGCCTACGACTAATGAAAACCCTATCTTAGAAATAATAGGGCTGCATAAGCATTACCCTCTCCCCACCCCCTTATTCAGTATTAAAAAACGTTCTATTCATGCGGTTAGAAATATTTCACTCATCCTGCGTAAGGGTCAAACATTAGGCATTGTCGGAACCTCGGGCAGTGGGAAAAGTACATTAGCAAAGATGATTTGTGGCATCGAGAAAATGGATAGCGGCACTATCGAGTTTCAGAATAAACCACTCGATACCAGTAATCGAAAAGAGCTCTCAGCTAATATTCAATATGTTTTTCAAGACCCCCAAGAATCACTTAATAGCCGCCATACAGTTGAGCAATTACTAATTGAGCCATTAATCATTCATAACTTAGGCTCAAAAAAAGATCAGCAGAAACAAGCGATAGAGATAATCAAACTGGTCGGCCTTGACGTATCGTCTCTTGCTAGATTCCCCCATGAATTTTCTGGTGGTCAAAAACAGCGTATCGGCATTGCTCGGGCTTTAATGCTAAAACCAAAATTACTTATTTGTGACGAACCCGTTTCCGCCTTAGATGTTTCGGTTCAAGCCCAAATTCTGAATTTATTAATTGAAATACAAGATGAATTACAGCTCAGCATGGTCTTTATTACTCACGATTTACATGTCGTTCGTCACATGGCTAACAACATTGCTGTTATGCATGAGGGTGAGTTAATCGAATATGGCCCTGCTGAATTGATCTGCAAGAAGCCACAAGAGAAATATACTCAACAGTTAATTGCCGCAACACCTACTTGGCCTATTGCAAATAACGCGTTAGCCTAAACACATTAAAAACAATATATGCACTACTATGCACCAGAAGGAAATCGTATGGGCTTATTAAGCGGAAAGAAAGTTCTCATTGTAGGCGTTGCCAGCAAACTATCTATTGCAGCAGGAATCGCTGAAGCCTTTCATAAGCAAGGGGCTGAATTAGCATTTACCTACCAAGGTGAAAAGCTTAAAGGCCGTGTCGAGAAGATGGCAGCCAACTGGGGTTCTTCTATTGTCTTGCCTTGCGATGTCGCCAGCGATGATGAGATTAATCAAGTATTTGAAACTTTAGCCGAGCAATGGGACGGATTAGATATTCTCGTTCACTCCGTTGGCTTTGCACCAGGGCATGAATTGGATGGTGATTATTTAGCCGCAACAACCCGTGAAGGTTTTGCAATTGCACATGACATTAGTGCGTATAGCTTTGTTGCCTTGGCAAAAGCCGCAAGACCTATGCTACAAGGTCGTAATGGCAGCCTACTGACTCTAACGTATCATGGCTCGCAACAAACCCTGCCCAACTACAACGTAATGGGTCTTGCTAAAGCGAGCTTAGAGGCCTCTGTGCGTTATTTAGCAGGTAGTCTAGGACCAGAAGGGATTAGGGTTAATGCCATCTCTGCTGGGCCAATAAGGACTCTCGCCGCTTCAGGTATTAAAAGCTTCCGTAAAATGCTTAAGCGCAATGCAGAGCGCGCACCACTGAAGCGTAACGTGACCATTGATGAAGTCGGTAATAGTGCCATGTTCTTATGCTCAGACCTGGCATCTGGCATAACAGCCCAAACCATCTATGTTGATGCTGGGTTTAATAGTTGCGCAATGAGCCTGGAAGAGATGGAAGATAAGCCTGTCGAATAGCAGTTTAATGTGTCTTTTAAACAGCAATAAAAAAGGGGCTAAAAGCCCCTTTTTTATTTCCCAAATTCAGCAAAAGCTTGCGATTAAGAACCGCTACGCTCTATATCCGAATTGGCTTTAGCCCACTGGCGATAAACGTAGAAACTTTCATTAGCTTTTGCTTGGCTAATGCGAGCATTATCTTCTACAGATACTTCAACGACAGCGTCTTTCACAGCAACCAGACGAGCAACTGCATGCCCTTCAGCAACGCTAACTGTCGTTATCTCGCCGCTATCTTTAATTAAAGCGAAAACAGCCTTAGTTAATTCAGCAGGTGCCTCTGCCGCTTCAGCAATCGTTACAGCAACAGTCTTCCATTCGGCATCAACTGATTCACCAGATTTCAAACTTGCAGCAAGAGCCGATGCTTGATCAGACGCTAACGAGATTGCCTTATCAGCAAGCAACTGAACTTCAATGTTCTTTTCAACAGCCGCCAAAGCCTTAACTTCAGGATCTTTGTGCTGCTTCAAACCAACAACAACAATTTGATCAGCTGAGATTTCAATAACTTCACTCAACTCTCTATCGGCAAGCACTTTTTCATCGAACGCCGCTGAACGGATACGATCGTTAAGCGCGATGCCATTACCCAAAGAGCGAGTAAACAAATCAGTCACTTGCGCTTTCAAGCCTAAGTTAGAATTCTCAACTAGATCTTCGATGCTGTCATTTTCAAAAGCTTCTGCTGCTAACGCTTCAGCCTGCTCAGCAAATAGACCTTCAATTTGCGATGCTTTTAGCTCAGCTTTTATTTCTTCTGTTTTATCCACTAAAGAAATTAGCTCAGGAGAACGAATGGCTTGCAATTTGATAACATGAAATCCAAATTCAGTTTCGACAGGAGCAGAAACTTCACCTTCAGCCATAGTAAATAAAACATCATCAAACTCAGTAACAAAACCGCCACGAGTATTGAAACCTAGATCACCGCCAACATTCTTAGAACCGATATCGTCAGAATTAGCTTTAGCTAAATCAGCGAAGTCTTCTCCAGCGTTTGCTTTAGCAACAATTTCTTCAGCAAATGTTTTCGCTTGCTGAGCATTACGCTCATCAGTGATTTCAATCAGAACATGGCTAGCTTGGCGCTCTTCATGCTCAGACTGCTGAGCGACATATTCATCATAAGCTTGATTCAATTCGTCTTCTGTTACATCAACATCAGCATCGATATCTGCCTTTGATAATACAACATAAGAAACAGATACTTTCTCTTCCGTCATGAAGCGAGCATTATTAGCCGCATAATAATCAGCAACTTCTTGAGAGCTTACTTCAATACCTTGCTTAAGCTCTTCCGTATTAAAGATTACGTATTCAAACTCACGAATTTCGTTCTCTAAAGCAGACTGACGCTCAACTTCAAAAGGTAAAGCCGTATCACTTAATCCTGTACCTAATTGTACCTGTGAGATTAATGCCTGATTAGCCAAAACTTCACGATAGCCAAGTGGCGTCATCGCGCTGCGACGTAAAACCATGCGGAAACGATCGCTGGAAAACTCACCATCTTGCTGAAACTCTGGTGCTGCTAAAATAGCTTTATCAACAGACTGAGTAGAAACATAGCCACCCAGATTTTCGGCCTGTGTAATCGCTACTTTTTGTTCGATTAGCTGTTCAAGAGCCGATTGACGTAAAAAGCCTTCATTAAACAAGCTTTCGTCATATTGATCCCCGAACTGCTGGCGGAAGCGATTTTTCTGCATTTCAACTAAACGCAAAATTTCTACTTCTTCGATAGCTAAACCATTTACTGTCGCAGGAGCAGAATCGCTGCTACCTAGGGCGACGATCGATTCAATACCAAATAATGAAAAGGTAATGATAATAAAACCGATAATAACTTTGGCGATAATCCCTTGTGAATTATCACGAATATTTTGCAACATGAGATCTCCAAATCTTTCTTTTCAGCGCAAGCAAAAAAAAACGCATCCGTTGGATGCGTTTATTAACGATATTAACTAATTTTAGTTAACAGCGTCTTTAAGAGCCTTACCAGGCTTAAAGCTAGGCACTTTAGCCGCTTTAATCTGAATTGGCTCACCCGTTTGAGGGTTACGGCCAATTCGTGCAGCACGTTCTTTAACTAAGAATGTACCAAAGCCAACCAAAGCAACTTGATCGCCATCTTTCAATGCACCACCAATGCTTTCAATCATAGCGTCCAATGCACGGCCCGCTGCTGCTTTTGGAATGTCTGCCTGTGCAGCGATAGAATCTACTAATTCTGATTTGTTCACACTAAATCCCCTTTTTATTTATATACGCTTAATAATTTTCTAAATTTGCGAGCTAGGCTCGTAATGCAATCTTTATTGAGCCAAGATTTATACCAACCCAATCCCCAGCCGTCAAGCAGCCTTAGTGGGTACTAGGGCGACTTTTACCATCTTTTTTGATTTGAGCCTCATCTTTGCTCACTATTTCACCAACTAATGGCTCAGGCTTACTTTCCAATGCAATATCTAAAACTTCATCAATCCATTCAACAGGAATGATTTCTAGGTTTTCTTGAATGTTTTCTGGAATCTCGCGTAGGTCTTTTTCATTCTCTTTAGGAATGATAACCGTGCGAATACCACCGCGATGAGCTGCCAGCAGTTTTTCTTTCAAGCCACCAATAGGGAGCACTTTACCCCTAAGAGTAATCTCCCCTGTCATGGCAACATCAGCACGTACCGGAATAGCCGTCATAACAGAGACCAAAGCCGTTGCCATACCGACACCTGCACTTGGCCCATCTTTAGGGGTGGCACCTTCAGGCACGTGAATATGCAAATCGTGCTTTTCTATAAAGTCTTCAGCAACACCTAAACCCTGAGCTCGACTACGAACAACGGTTAGTGCAGCCTGAATCGACTCTTGCATAACATCACCCAACGAGCCCGTCTTAGTAATGCGCCCTTTGCCAGACGTTACAGCAGCTTCTAGGGTTAATAATTCCCCTCCAACCGAAGTCCAAGCCAGGCCTGTCACCTGACCCACTTGATTATCAGCCCCCGCTAGGCCAAAACTGTATTTATGCACACCTAGGTATTCTTCTAACAAGTCTTCGGTTATTTCAATCTTGCTCGCCTTAGTTGCCAGCATGTTTGCTTTCACTACACGGCGACAAAGCTTAGCCAATTCACGCTCCAACGAGCGCACACCCGCTTCGCGGGTATAATAACGAATGACATCACGAATTCGATCATCAGAGACTGTTATCTCGTCAGCCTTCAAACCGTTCACCTTGATCTGCTTAGGCAATAAATAACGAATAGCGATATTGAGTTTTTCATCTTCGGTATAACCCGGAATACGAATAACTTCCATGCGATCCAATAATGGACCTGGGATATTCATGCTATTAGAAGTACAGATAAACATGGTATCGGATAAGTCGTAATCGACTTCAAGATAATGATCGTTAAAGCTATCATTTTGCTCTGGATCTAGTACCTCAAGTAGCGCCGATGCTGGGTCGCCGCGCTGATCCATGCCCATTTTGTCGATTTCATCCAACAAGAAAAGCGGGTTCTTAACCCCAACCTTAGATATTTTCTGAATCAACTTACCTGGCATAGAACCAATATAGGTACGACGATGCCCACGAATTTCAGCTTCATCACGTACGCCACCCAACGCCATGCGGACAAACTTACGATTGGTCGCATGTGCAATGGACTGACCCAAAGATGTCTTACCAACCCCTGGTGGCCCTACAAGACATAAAATAGCGCCGCGCACCTTTTTCACACGATTCTGCACCGCTAGATATTCAAGTACGCGCTCTTTAACTTCTTCGAGACCATAGTGCTCGGCATCAAGAATCTCTTTCGCTTTTTTCAAATCATGACTAACGCGGCTGCGCTTTTTCCACGGAATGCCGATCATCCAGTCAATATAACCACGAACCACAGAGGCTTCTGCAGACATAGGTGACATCATTTTTAATTTCTTAAGCTCACCTTCCGTCTTCTCTTGAGCTTCTTTGGTCATGCCACAATCAGTGATTTTCTGCTGTAGCTCTTCCATCTCATTTGGGGCATCTTCCATATCGCCGAGTTCTTTTTGAATGGCCTTCATCTGCTCATTCAAATAGTACTCACGCTGACTCTTCTCCATTTGCTTTTTAACGCGGCCACGAATGCGTTTTTCGACCTTGAACAAGTCGATTTCAGATTCCATAACCCCCATCAAATGCTCAATACGTTCACGTATATTGATCATTTCAAGCACAGATTGCTTTTCATCTAATTTTAGAGATATATGCGCAGCAATGGTATCCGCAAGACGACAGGCTTCTTCAATGCCAGAAATAGTCGATAGCACTTCGCTCGGCACTTTTTTAGACAATTGAACATATTGCTCAAATTGCCCCGTTAAAGAACGAACTAAGACTTCATTTTCTCGTTCGGCCAAATCTGGATCAACCAGACTTTCAGCGTGGCATCGGAATAATGAATCTTCATCAATCAATTCTACAAGGCGGGCACGATAATCACCCTCAACCAAAACCTTAACGGTGCCATCTGGCAACTTTAATAACTGAAGAATATTTGCAACGGTGCCAACTTGATTTAAATCGCTAGCATCCGGGTTATCGTGGCTGGCATCTTTTTGTGCAACCAACATAACGCGCTTATCTTGAGCCATTGCCTCTTCTAGAGCGGCAATGGATTTAGCTCTCCCCACAAACAAAGGGATGACCATGCTTGGAAATACGACGACATCGCGCAATGGCAACAACGGCAGGTAATCTTGACTCATAATAAACCTTAATATTTTATTTGAACTGCCACATTTAATTCAGACTACTCCTAGACTTGCGGCCAACAGAAGAAAATACAAGGATTTATTATAAAAAGACGAAAAAAAGGCAAAAAAAAGGGCCATAAGGCCCTTTTTTCGGTAAAACTCACAATAACTGCTCAGAGACTAAGCATCATCAGGAGCGACTTTACCCACATCACTTGATTCATAAATAAACAATGGCTCAGACTCTCCATTGATCACCCCTTCATCAATAACAACTTTGGTCACATCTTCTTCAGATGGGATCTTGTACATACTATTAAGCAAGATACCCTCTAAAATTGAACGCAAGCCACGAGCACCAATTTTACGTTCCATTGCCTTACCAGCAACGGCTTTCAATGCTGTTTCGCGGAACTCTAACTCAGCCCCCTCCATATCAAACAGTTTTTGATACTGCTTAACCAAAGAGTTCTTAGGCTCTGTAAGAATCTGAATCAGCGCCGCCTCATCCAATTCATCAAGCGTTGCCACAACAGGCAAACGACCAATAAATTCAGGAATCAAACCATACTTAACCAAGTCACTAGGCTCTACCGTACGTAAAACATCGCCAACTGACTTCTCGTCATCCTTACCTTTTACGGTAGCCGAGAAACCAATACTGCTCTTCTCAGAACGATCACGAATTTGCTTATCTAAACCAGCAAACGCGCCACCACAAATAAATAACATATTTGAGGTATCAACCTGTAAGAACTCTTGCTGCGGATGCTTTCGTCCACCTTGTGGTGGTACAGAAGCAACGGTACCTTCAATAAGCTTCAATAAAGCTTGCTGAACACCTTCGCCAGAAACATCTCGAGTAATCGATGGGTTGTCTGACTTACGAGAAATCTTATCGATTTCATCGATATAAACGATACCGCGCTGAGCTTTTTCTACATCGTAATCACACTTCTGCAACAACTTCTGAATAATATTCTCAACATCTTCACCTACATAACCGGCTTCCGTTAAGGTCGTCGCATCCGCAATAGTGAACGGTACGTTTAGTAAACGCGCCAAAGTCTCAGCCAATAATGTTTTACCACTACCCGTTGGACCGATTAATAGGATATTACTTTTCGAAAGCTCAATATCGCCCTTACGCTCACCAAACTGCAAACGCTTATAATGATTATAAACCGCTACCGATAAAACAATCTTTGCCTTATCTTGGCCAATTACATATTCATCAAGAGTCGACTTAATCTCTTTTGGCGTCGGCAATGTATCCGAATCGCCTTTATTCTCTGCTTCTTGAACTTCTTCGCGAATAATGTCGTTGCATAAATCAACACATTCATCGCAAATAAATACAGAAGGGCCAGCAATCAGTTTACGTACTTCATGCTGACTTTTGCCACAAAAGGAGCAATACAGCAACTTGCCGTTATCTTCGCCTTTGCCTTTAGTGTCGTCGGTCATGCGACTGCCTCATTAACTATCATTTGATATCGCTCGCCTAACTAGCGCTACGATTCTCTAATACTTTGTCGATCAAACCGTACTTAAGCGCTTCTTCAGCACTCATAAAGTTATCACGCTCTGTATCTTCAGCAAGCTGCTCGTAAGTTTGACCAGAATGTTTGGCCATAATTCGATTCAGACGCTCTTTTGTTTCTTGAATATTGTTCGCTTGAATCTGTATATCTGTTGCCTGCCCCTGAGCACCGCCACTTGGCTGGTGAATCATCACGCGCGAATTCGGCAAGCAGAAACGCTTACCTTCAGCGCCAGCATTCAACAAAAATGCACCCATGCTGCACGCCTGGCCAATACACATAGTACTAACATTTGGCTTAATGAACTGCATGGTATCGTAAATCGACATACCCGCAGTGACCGAGCCACCAGGGGAGTTGATGTACAAATGAATATCTTTATCTGGGTTTTCAGATTCCAAAAACAACATCTGAGCCACAACCAGATTAGCCATGTGGTCTTCTACTTGACCGACTAGAAAAATCACACGTTCTTTAAGTAATCGTGAATAGATATCGTATGAACGCTCACCACGAGCGGTCTGCTCAACTACCATAGGTACTAATGCACCCATGATGTCCTTACCATTATCAGAATCAAACATCGATTCAAGCACTCCCTGACTCATTATTATCAGCAAAAAACAGCTACCCGAAAGAGTAACTGTTTTTAGTTTAGTCGGTGTTCTGAGTTATGTCAGTCACTCGAAGGACGTATTATTGAGGTGCGTTAGCAGCCTTAATAACTTCTTCGTAGGCAGCTTCAGTCTCAGTCACTTTTGCACTTTCTAAAATCTTTTCAACAACCTGCTCTTCAAGGGCTAAAGCTTCAACTTGAGACTTTTGCTCTGGAGTATTCTTATAGTACTCACGAACTTGCTCAGGCTCTTGGTAAGTAGAAGCAACTTCTTCAATCAAAGCATCTACTTTCTCTTCAGAAGCTGTCAATTTGAAAGAGTCGATTGCAGCATTCATCAACAGACCAACACGTACGCGACGGTCAGCTTGCTCTTTAAACAACTCAGCAGGCAACATGCTTGCATCAATACCCTGGCCACCACCAAACTGCTGGATAGCTTGCTGACGAAGGCGATCGATTTCTTGATCAGCCAATGCTGCAGGTACATCGATCTGGTTAGCCGCAACTAAACCTTCGATTACTTGGTTTTTAACGTCATTGCGAACAGCACGCTCTAATTCACGATCCATATTGGCGCGAATGTCTACTTTGAAGCTTGCTAGATCTTTAGATTCAACACCAAAGCCTTTGAAGAATTCTTCGTTCAATTCAGCAAGCTCTGGTTTCTTAACTTCTTTAACAGCAACTTTAAATTCTACTGCCTTACCTTGAAGATCTTCTTTGTGGTAATCAGCAGGGAAAGAGAGTGTCAATGCCTTCTCATCACCAGCCTTAAGACCTTCGATGCCAGCTTCAAACCCTGGGATCATAGAGTTAGAACCTAAAGTTAGATTATAAGCCTCTGCCTTACCACCTTCAAATACTTCACCATCGATGAAGCCTTCAAAATCTACAACCGCTTGGTCGCCATCAGCCGCAGCATCTTCAGAAACGTTCCACTGAGCTTGTTGCTTCTGCAATGTTTCAACCATTGTTTCAACATCAGCATCCGTTACAGCAGACTTCTTCTTGTTTACTTCGATGCTTGCTAGATCAGCCAAAGTAATCTCTGGATAAACTTCAAAAGTAGCAACGAATTCTAAATCTTTACCTGATTCGTTAACTGTCGCTTCAAAGTTAGTCGGCATACCAGCCATTTTCAGGCCTTCTTTTGAAATAGCCTCAAAGAAAGAGCGCTGCATAACTTGCTGCACAGCTTCTTGACGAGCTGGTTTACCAAACATTTTCTGTGCAACATTTGGTGGGATTTTGCCCTGACGGAAACCATCAATCTTACGGCCTCTAACCATACTTTTAAGAGCGACAACAACCTGACCATCAACGTCAGCGGCTGGAACGCCAATTGTCATTTTACGCTCTAGGCCTTGAGTAGTTTCGATAGAAGTTTGCATGTTTTAATCTCAGTTAAATTAACGTTTTGTCCGGCGATGCAGGTAGCCATATATAAATTCGAAATAGGCTTTCATTGCACCTGACATCATAAAAGTCGCGCATTATATCCCATGCTTAGTCTTAGAACCATAGCCATAGAGCTAGGATTTGACGGCATAAAAAATATTAAGTAATTAACTAATTGCGGCTAATGTTTTGAATTTCAAGGGGAAGTAGAAAATATTTTACAAGAAATGGGGTGGCTGAAGGGGATCGAACCCTCGACCACAGGAATCACAATCCTGTGCTC
>ERZ1027231.89-NODE-89-length-56452-cov-19.196961_pt1 | contig 56452 bp, 46 predicted proteins | sample MGYA00520866_ERZ1027231 | MGnify/ENA primary metagenome ERZ1027231 (study PRJEB33311, sample SAMEA4378411) | marine metagenome | biome: Marine biome; feature: Fjord; material: Water | collected 2014-07-20T08:00:00Z/2014-07-... | depth 75 m ...
CCATCTGCATGGTAATCCACTCGGCTTTTAACGCAGGTTTCTCTGAACCTTCAATCTCAATAGCCACTTCGGTTTTTAACATAAATTGTCCGGGTTTTTTCTCAACCGCTTCAACCAGTTTTGCTGTGCCACGAATTTTACTGTCCACCTTAACTGGGTTAATAAAGCGTACTTTATCAAAACCGTAATTCACGCCCATGTAGGTGCCATCAATTAGGGTACCAAAGCTCTCAGCAAAATGAGACAGCATCGACAAGCTTAAAAAACCGTGAGCGATGGTAGAACCAAAGGCTGTTTCCTTGGCTTTTACCGGGTCTATGTGAATAAACTGGTGATCCAAGGTGCAATCGGCAAACTGATCAATTTGTTCTTGCTTAACTGCAAACCAGGCACTTGGCTCAGCTTCCTGGCCCACATGGTTTTGAATATCGTCACGGCTTACTGTTTTCATGGTTATTTCCTTTTTATTTTAAATAGTTTCTATTCTTCTATTGGAAAAAAATAATTAAAACCAATCTGCTTGCATGTCAAAACTGGTGCTATCGATGCTGGCCACCAATTTTCCCCAGTGGTAAATCTGAGGTAATTCGCTGCGGTAAAAATACTGCATGGCTTGCATCTTACCCTTGTAGAACTTTTCATCTTCTTCATGAGGCGCATTTTTAAGGGCGGCGTTGGCCACCATGCCTTGCTTCAGCCATAACCACGAGATCACGATATGACCAAACATATCCAGGTAACTCACCGAGTTTGAAAATACCAAATCTATATCTTGTGACTTGGTGGCGCCCAATACGGTGGCGGTGGTGACTTGTAATTGCTTAATGGCGTCGCCTAGTTCTTTGGCGTGGACTTGTAGTTCTCCAGACTGGCTGGCCACCTCAATAGTACCGGCCATTTCTGCCAGGATAGCCTTGTAACCGGCGAAGTTTTTCATAGGAACTTTACGGCCAAGCAAATCAAGTGATTGAATGCCGGTAGTGCCTTCATGAATAGGGTTCAAACGGTTATCGCGATAGAACATTTCAACCGGATGCTCATTAATGTAACCGTGACCGCCCAGTACCTGAATAGCCAGATAGTTAGCTTTAGGGCCGTATTCAGAAGGCCAGCTTTTAATAATGGGTGTTAGGAAATCTAAAAGAATGCCGGCGGCCACACGCTCCTTTTCGGTAGGAGCGGTTTTTTCATCATCGGCCAACTGGCTACCCAATAGGCATACAGAATAGGCGCCTTCGGCATAGGCTTTTTGCGTTAACAACATGCGGCGCACATCCGGGTGCTCAATGATGCTTACCGGCTTTGAAAGCGGGTCTTTGTTGGATAATAAACGGCCTTGTGGGCGTTCCTTGGCATAGTCCAGTGAGTACTGGAAACCGGTCAGTGCGGTGGCAGCTGCGGCGGTGCCTACCATAATGCGGGCTTCGTTCATCATATGGAACATGTAGGTTAGGCCCTTGTTTTCTTCGCCTACCAGGTAACCGATGGCACCGTCTTGTTCACCAAAGCTTAAGGCGCAAGAGGTTTGGCCACGGCCACCCATCTTGTGGAATAAACCGGCTAACGCCACTTCGTTTCTATCACCCAAAGAGCCGTCATCGTTCACCATAAATTTGGGTACGATAAACAACGAGATACCCTTAATGCCCTTTGGAGCACCCTTAACACGGGCCAGCACCAGGTGAATGATGTTGTCGTTCAAATCGTGATCACCACCACTGATGAAAATCTTGTTGCCCTTGATGCGGTAATTACCTTCATCATCTTTAGTGGCGGTAGTGGTTAGATCGGCAAGACCGGAACCGGCAGAAGGCTCGGTCATGGCCATGGTGCCGGCAAAACGACCTTCACGCATGGGGTGCACAAAGCGTTCAATCTGGTCTTGAGTACCGTGGGCTTCAATCAGGTTGCAGTTGGCATTGGTCAGGGCGATGTAACCTGTAGTGGTACTGGCTACGGCTGAGATATGAATAGAGGCGGCGCTTGCCACAATAAGAGGCAGCTGCATGCCGCCCATTTCAAAATCACTGGCCGGAGCAGCAAGACCAGCGGCCACAACAGCATCAAGGGCCGGTTTAATTTCTGGCAGCATTTTTACCTTAGTGCCATCAAACGTAGGTTGCTCGTTATCTACTTTTTGACGAATGGGTAAAAAATGTTTTTCGGCCACGGCTTTGGCGGTACTAATGGCAGCAGTGAAGGTTTCGCGACTGTGATCTGTGTAGCGTTCACGACTGGTCAATGATTCAGCATCAAACATTTCGTAAAGCATGAACTCAAGGTCGCGTTCACTCAGAGTTGGAGCAGCCATAAAAAGTAACCTGTTTTAATTTGTCTTAATATGGCATTTATTCTGCGCAACAAGCCGCCCGTGAGCCATGACTTAATGGGTCAAGTTGCACTTTTGGTAAATCGCTAAAGTGTTTTACTATGGCAGGAATAGCTTGTAGGCCTTTAAAAATAAGGGCCTTAAGCAAATATTATGGTTTTTAATTAATACGGTAGAAGAGGGTGGGCAAGAGATTCATTCAGGTACTTGGATAAATCCAGTTCAGAGTCTACTGGGTAGAGGGTATTAATGCTTAATCTAGGCTCAGAAATAAACGAGGTGGGTCCCAATGCCCCTACCATTTGGCTAACATTGAAGAAGTGATGCAGCTTACCTTCAATTTCAAATTGCACTCGGAAGCTGGCTTGTGGCTCTAAATTAGCCGCCCGTTGCTTCCAGTCTTTGGGTACGTCTTTGTGTTTGATTAGGTTGGCGAGAATTTTTTCAAAGTATTCATCGCCACTTAATAACACCTCTTGCTGCATGGCCATCAGGATGAGCGATAACGTATTCTTTCTAAGGTCGCTGGCGTCACTTGATTGTTGATGGCTAAACAATAACTCAAAATGATTGCCCATGCTGGCTAATCGCTCTGGTCCTAAGGTTTGTTGGTTAAAAGCTACCCAAGCCTTATTTACCATTAATAAACCGCCATAACGATCCATTAATGCTGCCGGGTAAGGGTCCATGGCCTTTAAGGAAAGCATCATGGCTTTGCGTAGCCATTTATATTCAGCGGCATGAAAATCGACGGTATTGGCGGTAGGCAGGTAGCCTGCTGCTAATAATAAATAGCAAGAATCACGGTCACCCAGCTTCATTACTTCTGCTAACTTTAAAATCATCGAACGGCTAGGGTGAGACTTACCATTTTCTAAGCAGCTGATATGACGGGTAGATGAATCCGCACACAGGGCCAATGTTTCTTGAGATAAGCCATGTACACCGCGCCAGAATTTAAGCAAGGGGCCAAAGCCAGAGGCAATGTTTGTATCCTTGTCTGTCATGCCTGTCCTCAGAAAAAAATAAGCTTAACTTACCAAAATAGTGAATTTGAGGTAAGCCAAAGATATGAGTGATTGGCCGATTCTACCGATCTGAAATAGAATTTCCACAGGGATTATTTTTTACAGCAAGGGAATATGGACATTGTTAGGCAATAAAAACGCGTTATGGCGCCTTTTTAAATAAGCTAAAAATAGCAACCAGAAGCACACTAGACAGAACCCCAAGAGAGTTTGCCAATAAATCTAACCACTCGGCATAACGATTCACATAGGGTTGTAGTAATTCAATGGCACCACTCCAACCAATAAAAAATAATGCAATGAATGGCCAGTGCTTGGGTTTGGCCAGGGCCGCGGGAAACATCAGTGCGCCATAGGCGATGAAATGGTGGGTTTTATCTGAGCCAGGCATATGCGGCAAACTGGTTAAAGGCCAAAGTGATAAGAGCGTGATGCTGAGAAGGGAAAATACGCTTAGGGGCATCCAGTATCGAATGATTAAAGTGAAGGGGTTAAACATTAAAAATTCCAAACGGCTGGTTGATCAACCCCTATAAGAATCATAGGGATTTTATTAGTATTTTATTAAAACTGCTTTCCTCGCCATTGTAACGATTAATATCCACATCACCAATAACGCCATCTACTTTTCCAGTTTGAGAATACTGCCAGAACGTCCACTTATCCCAGCCTTGCGGCAAGGTTGGGTATAAACTTTGATACTCGGCAAGCCACAAAGGGTAGTCACTGAAGGTGGTAATGTATTTATTGGCGAAGTTTTTACCACTGTAAATAATCGGTTTGGTTTTATAGTGGCGCTCAAGACCATCTAAGTAGATTTGAATGTTCTTGGTTAAATCTGTTTGATCGTTATCATGAAGTTTTTCTATGTCGACAACCGGAGGCAGGTCACCCGCTTGTAAGGCCACCACATTGGTAAAATTCTTAAGTTGGCTTACTGGGTCATCATCGGTTTCGTAAAAATGATAAGCACCAATCACTAAACCAGCTTCACGGGCTTCTTCCAAATTTTGTTTGAAATATGCATCCTGATAGGTAATGCCTTCGGTGGCCCGTACAAAAACATAGCGAATGCCAGCTGCTTTTACTTTTTCAAAATCAATTTTGCCCTGGTATTTAGAAACATCAATACCGGTAAGGTTAGAGTTAGTTGTTGATGCGTCGTTGGATTTGTCAGAGTCAAGTAGGGCGCAGCCGCTCACTAAAATTGAAACTAAAATAGCGGCGCTTAAAGTGGAAAATGATTTCATGCAAACAAACTCCCTTTTGCTTAAAGCCATACAGATTAAGCAAAAAGGCAGAATGATTGAACTAAATAATGGCCATGCTCGCTTTTATACAACCAAGTACTGAGATTGAACGTGAAGCAAGTCTATTTACATAGTCATATGACGGTTTATAAGTGCTCTTTTTGCCATTTCCCCGATCTGAAATAATAAGCCATGAAAAGTGCTTTAATGCCAAAATCTAGAGCGGTTAAACAAAACATCCACTGTACTGCCACCGATAACTCCAGAAAGATAAAAGGCAATATAAAGCGCACTAAAAATAAACTAATAAAACTTATTTTTAACGGGTACTTGGTTTCTCCGGCTCCACGTATGGCACCGCCTATGGCAAAGTCAGTGGCAATTAATGGCATGGCAACGGCCACTATCATTAAAAATAATTCCACATAATATTGCACCTGAGCTTCATCAGTAATGGCGCGGGCCATGTGCCCGCCAAAAATTACAAATGCCACTGCCGCCACCGACATAAAAGCCAAACACATGCGCCAACCACGCCAGCCATAATCCATAGCCATATCCGGTTCTCCTCGTCCCATGTACTGCCCCACAATCACCGCGCTGGAAGTGGAAAAACCCAAGGAAACAAAAATAATCAGGGTTAAAATATTTAGGCCCAGGCCATAGGCGGCCAGGACATCGGTGCCGTATTGAGCAATGGCCATCATGTACACCAGAAACCCAATTTGCATTAAGGACTGCTCCAGGGCACTGGGCACACCGATGCGCAGCAATTTATTGGTTTTCACTCTTAACTGGCTGATGTTGGGGTAGAGCACTTTTAGCTTACCTAGGCGCCACATGATGGAGTAAACCAATAAGGCAATTAATGAACCGGCAACGCCACCCACAGCTAAACCCTCAGGCCCCATGGCGGGTAATCCCAGTGCACCGTGACTTAAGGCATAACAGCCGATACCGTTACCAATGCCGCTAATAATGGCCAACATTAGTGGATTAATAGCATCGCCGGTGGCGCGCATGGTGGTGGTAAGCACAATGTTAAGAGAATAAATGGGATTAAAAACACAGACCCAACGAATCAGATTGATAGCCAATTCGTTGGATTCTCCCTCCAGGCCAAACCAGATGGTCATGAAGGGCGCGAGCATGTAACAAATTGCGCCCATCAATACCGAAACCACAAATCCCAGTAACATGGCGCTCTGGGTAGTTTGCCCGGCTTTAACATGATCGTTGGCGCCTATGTTGCGCGCCACTAATGCCGATGCCCCCATGGCCAGACCAAACAGGGTAGCTTGCAATACAAAAAATACTCGTTGGCTTACTGCCATGGCGGATGCTACGTCACTGCCATAATCGGCAGCCAGTACAATTTGCACCATGCCAATGGAGGCCAGTAATAAATTAGAAAGCGTGGTGGGCCAGGCCAAAGACCAAATACTGGGTGGTGTGTTGGACTGCATATAAAAGTGCGCTCTGAATCTGAGTGCGCAAGTTTACGGTAATTTCTTAAAAGGTATATTGCTTTGGGTGACAATGATAAGAAACATTTAAAACTATTGGCCACTGCTTGAATAGATTGCAAATCGGCTGCATTACTATTCAGGTTTTTAATAGGGAAGGATAACTGTCGTGAATGATTCGCAATAAGGATCTATGACATATTCATTGATTAATGACCTTTATTCAATCATGGGCAAATCACCGATTGTGTTTAGTGCTGAAGTGGTGATGCTTTATTGGGAGGATGGTTGATTAATTTGATGAGTGTTTATTCTCTACTTAGCACTGCTAGAATAAAGATAGTTAAAGGCACAAGGAAGGTATCAATGAAGGCAGCGGTTAATAGCTCTAAATTTGGGATGGCATCACTAAAAATATTTGGCTTGTTATTTATTTACTTAGGGTTAATAGCCTGCGCGCCCACTGTGATGTTGCCTGGAAAACAAGTAGCTAACCCCGAGTTAAATGAAGGCAATTTTATCACTTCAGATAATCATGCCTTACCGGTTAAATCTTGGTTACCTAAAGTTGGCTCTGTCAACCACATCATTATCGCTCTGCATGGCTTTAACGATTACTCTAATTTTTTTCAAGACTCTGCTTTATGGTTGCAACAATTTGGTGTGGCTTCGTTTAGCTATGACCAAAGAGGATTTGGCGCTTCGGCCAATACTGGTTTATGGGCAGGTGCCAACACCATGGCGCAAGATTTGACTGAATTTATTGGTGTGATTAAAAAACGACACCCCAATACTCCGATTTATTTATTGGGTGAAAGCATGGGCGGCGCGGTGGTGATGGTAACCATGACCGAGAAAAATGCACCGAATGTGAATGGTATTATTTTGGCCGCTCCTGCTGTGTGGGGTGAAACTACCATGCCCTGGTATCAACGTTGGGCATTAACCATTGGCAGTTATACTGTTCCCTGGATGAAGGTTAGCGGCAGTGGTTTGAAGATTAAACCCTCGGATAATATTCCCATGTTAAGAAAATTGGGAAGCGACCCGCTCATTATTAAAGAGACCCGTATCGATGCCATTCACGGCCTCACTCATTTAATGTGGTTGGCTCTGGAGCGCTCTAACCAGCTTCATAACCCCGCGCTTATTTTGTATGGCGAGCTGGATGAAATTATTCCTAAATTGCCCACCGCTATGATGTTGCAAAGTTTGCCTGAGTCGGCTAAAAACAAACAAAAAATTGCCTTGTATGAAAATGGCTATCACATGCTGCTGCGTGATCTAAATGCAGAGCTGGCGCATAAAGATATTTTGGCCTGGATTAATAACCCTAAAAAGACCTTGCCTTCAAAAGCCGATACTAGGCCAATTCAAGTGCTTCTTGAAAAAGACTAAGTGAGTTTTTACGTTTTAATATTATTTTTAATAGCGACTAAGTATTGAACTTAAGTCTGTAATATTGAGGTAGTGATCAATAGTAATTAAAACGATAAATAGAGTAAGAGGTATAGGGTGTTGAATTAGTGCAGTGTCAGTATTGCAGGCATAAAAAAATGGCACACGTTCGGTGTACCCTAGGTTATGAATATTGAGAGTATTATTATCGTTGTCATTCTTTTAAATTAATCACTCCGATCAAAGAGAGTTGATTAATTGGAAGAGCTTGCTTAGCTAAATATGTAGCCGACTCACAAAAGCTATTTATTCTCTCACTGGAAGGATTAGAGTGCATGCTATCGCTAAAATATGACAGCTTAATGACATCTATAGTTTTAATTGGCGACTTTAAATAAATGGGGTTGAGCGCGTAATCTTTACAGTTTAAGCCGTCATCATCCATTCATGGTACGAAATTGTAATAGCAGACTAATGATTTCATGATCGCTTATGCAGGCTTCTAAAGATTCGTTTATAGTCCGTCTTTGTGGCAAGTTAATGTTAAATTTATTACGCAAAAAATCACTGACTTGTTGATCGATAGCGGGGTTTATATCCTTTCCAGCATACGCACAAATTCGCTGATGAATAAATTCTTTACTAGCCATTGAGCAGTTATCTCTTAGTTAATAATTAAAAAACAAACGAATATTAATATGTAGATCACTATGCCATGTGACGGGCCAGAATTAATTTCATGTACTGTTTTTGTCCCGAATGGGCCTAAAATATTGAAACCGAAGGTTTTCTGTAAGGGTGTATCACTGAAAGATGTAACTTGATTAAACGCAATATGTTCAGTACTTGCAAGGACTTAGATTTTGGCAGGCGCTAAAGGTATCGGTATTTATTGGAATTAACTCCCCTACCTAGAGTTAATGTCTATTAAGGGGGATTTATTCTATATATTTAAACGAGAATCATTAACGCTGGGTTATGGATTTGACTGCGATTTAAAGTGCTAAATAGCGTCAAATTGATAAATGATGTTGCCTTTATCGCCACTCAGGTAAATTTTCCCGCTTGAATCTACAGTGACACCGTTAAATATATAGGTAGAGGGAACGATGGGGCCTAATCCCTCAAGCCCTATTTGTAAGTTACTGGCAATCGTTTCAATTTCCCCTGTGTTCATGTCTATTGAAGAAAGCTTTCCAGCACCAGCCTCAACTACCAATAAGTTTCCATCGGCAGAGAAGGCCAAACCCTCTGGTGAGCTCAAACCTGTGGCAATAATGATAGGCTCTTCTAGTGTGATGCCATCTTGAATAATTTGTAAGACGGTTCCATTTATCTGATCGCTTATCCATAAATTATTATCTAAGGCAACTAAACCAGCCGGCGCACCCAGTGATGACGCTAACACTTCAGGAGCCGTGCCTGTTTTTAAGCGGTAGATACTCTTAGTATAAGACTCTGCCACTATCACATCTCCTTGAAACTCAATGGCGTTTACCGGTAAAGGAAAATCGCTAATGGTTAATACCATTTCTTTTTGTTGAGGGTCCCAAATATTTACGGTGCTATCAAACCAGGATGAGATTAAAAGGTAAGGCCCAAAATTAGCAACACTGACGGCACCCGGATAGCCATCCGATGCAACAGAGCGCAGTACCACTTCTTGCTCCTTGGTGGTGGTATCAATGGCCATTAAAGATAATCCGTCTGCAGCATAGAGAGTTTCCTTGTTTGGCTGCTCGACTATGGCCAATCCACCAGGTGAAGCCAACCCACCTTGATTAAGTACTCTAAAAGATCCATCACTTAATACTTCTGTAACCGTTCCATCTACATAGCTAGAGACATATAGGCGGTCTTGAGAGTCGAAGGCAAGGTTGTCTAATCCGGGTGCCAGTGTTGTAATGACTTCTTTACTGCCACTGTCTTTATCAACGCGTAAAACCTCACCGGTTAGAGTGTCTAATACGTGCAACTGTCCTTGAGAATTAAATTTAACGGCAACAGGGTTACCAAAACCATTGGCTACCGTGCTGAACTCTCCTGAATCAACATTGATGCGTATAACTTCGCCTGCATAAAGTCTGGGGCCATATAAAAAACCATCACTTCCAAAATCCATGGCATTAACAGAGCAGCTGCCTACATCGTTTGCTAATCCATCCACCACCAGCCTGGGTGGTTCAATGCCATCAGGGTCCAATTCGTATAGAGCGTCGCCAAATAAGCATAAGCCTGCAAACAAACGACCATCGTCTGAAAAGGTAATAGGGTTAACGCCCAGTAGTCCTTGGGCTATGATCGTTTTATTTCCATCAGGACTAATTTTACCCACATCGCCAGTGAGTACACCGGTCCAGTAGAGGGAACCATCAGGACCAAAGGTGAGATCATCAGGTTCTTCAATGCCGTCTTCTACCCCCATTCGTTGAATTATTTCTCCATTTTCAGGGTTCATCGTCACGATTTCACTGCCTATACCACTGGCAATAAATAGCTGATCTTCGGCGTTAAAATAAATGCCGTTGGCGCTATGAATATCAGCCCCTGTGATAAAGGTGGATTTTTCATATTGGGTTGAGGATGAATTGGAATTGCTACTGTCATTATCTTCTAGGTCAATACAGGCTGTTAGCGTGAATGCTAATAACGGACAAAGACTGGCCAGTGATATTTTTTTATATTTATTCATGTTCTTTTCACCGCATTTTTATAGTTATTTAAAGGTAAGGTTTAACGCTTAAAAGGAGGTAAAATGATAGCGATTAAATCAAATAGTCAAAGCTGTAAAAGGTATCAAATGATGACAAAATTGATTCAATGTACGTCATGGTAAGGCTACTTGTAGCAAGTAAAATAAATTAAAATACATAAGTGAAAGATTCGATTTTGAGATTGCTCTGTTTAGATAGATAGGTATAGTTGCCCTGTGTGTTTGGGTAGTGTTTTTAGAATTACTTAATTAGTTTTGTTTCTTTAAGGTATCTAGAGTGATTGAGAAACTAGCTGGAAATATAATTTGGGGAAATAATTATGCAGGACAAGTTATTGGAAATGGTCCCCGTTCCTTTAAGCTATATGACCATAATGATTCGAGAAATAACCCAGAACGATCAAGAAGTCGCTGAGTTATTGCAAGGAACGGGAATTGAACCATCAAGCCTATTAGATCCTGACTGCACCATTACCTTGGCACAACAATTAAAGCTGTTTGAAAAAGCTGCCAAACAAGATGCTGGCATTGCATTAGCACTTGGCTTAAAGGCCAATATTTTAACTCATGGTCCCTTAGGCCAAGCTATGTTAAGCAGTGAAACCTTTAGAGACGCCCTTAAAGTACTTTGTAAATACGCTAAAACTCGAAATCCGGTGGTTCAATACGACTTTAAAGAAACGTCCAATTTGGCTGTTTTAGAATTTAGTCAAATGGTAGATTTAAAGGGGGCTCGTATTCTCTATACCGAAGGAAGTATGGCAACGGTTAAAACTTTCCTAAAGTTCTTTCTTGCAGAAAAATTTAAAGATATAAATTTTTATTTTAGCTACCTGCCGCCTACACACGCGGATTTATATGAAGAGTTACTTGAGTGTCCTGTGGTGTTTTCCTGGACCAAAGATCAGGTGACTTTTCCGCTTGAATATTTAGATATACCCATGCCTCTGGCAGAAGCCACTGCATTAGATATTGCCTTGCTTCAGTGTGAAGGTTTTATCTCACAGGCAGCAGAAGATTTTGGAGTAGTAGGGCGTATTAAAGCCACCTTGTTTGAGTTGGAATCACAGTTTCCTGATTTAAAGAATATGGCATCTTTACTCAATATGACGCCTCGAACCTTATCTCGCCACCTTAATGAGTCAGGGTATTCTTTTCAAAGTATTGTCAATGAAGTATTAGAAATTCGTGCCTGCCATTATTTAATCAATTCGAATAAAAGTGTAAAAGAAATTGCCAGTATTCTTGGCTACGCCGTAGTCTCTAATTTTCGCAGGGCATTTAAATCCTGGACTGGAGAATCCCCTAACGTTTATCAAAATAAACATAAACAGTCATGACAATATCAACGCCCTTATCATTAAACTTGTAGGCTCGAGCTTACATTCACAAAAAATGACGTACAATAGCCTCACCTATTTAGATACCCTTAGTATGATGCAAGCTGCCTTCAATGTTTTAAACACCGTATTTGGTTACGAGCAATTTCGAGCCCCGCAAGACCAGGTCATTGAGGCGGCGCTTTTAGGCCAGGACGTATTTGTATTAATGCCCACAGGGGGCGGCAAGTCTTTGTGTTATCAAATTCCGGCGCTGGTGCGTAATGGTGTGGGTATTGTGATTTCGCCACTGATTGCCCTTATGCAAGATCAGGTGAATGCTCTCAACCAAGCGGGTGTGCGGGCCGCTTGCATGAACTCCAGTGTGAGCAGCCATGATAACTACCAAACAGAACAGCAAGCATTGCGTGGTGAAGTGGATGTTATCTACCTGGCCCCTGAACGCCTTACCCTGCCTAGAACCATAGAATGGCTCAATCAAGTACAGATCTCTTTATTTGCCATAGATGAGGCCCACTGTGTTTCTCAATGGGGCCATGACTTTCGCAGCGACTATTTACAATTAAGTTTATTGCAGCAGTACTTCCCTAATGTTCCACGCATGGCTTTGACCGCTACGGCAGACGAGAAAACTCGCCAAGAAATTATCGAGCGCCTGGGTTTACAACAAGCCAAGGTCTTTGTCTCTGGTTTTGATCGCCCCAATATTCAGTATCGTATTACCCCAAAAAATAATCCCAAAGCCCAATTGCTGTCGTTTTTACAAAACGAACATCAAGACCATGCTGGTGTGGTGTATTGCTTATCTCGTAAAAAAGTAGAAACCACCGCCCTTTGGTTGAGTGAACAAGGCATTAATGCACTGCCGTACCATGCCGGGCTGGATAAAAATGTTCGCCAGGTCAACCAGCAACGTTTCTTAAATGAAGACAGTATTGTCATGGTGGCCACTGTGGCGTTTGGCATGGGCATAGATAAACCCGACGTGCGCTTTGTGGCTCACTTGGATATGCCCAAAAGCATTGAAGCCTATTACCAAGAAACAGGACGTGCCGGTCGTGATGGCCAACCTTCCACTGCTTGGATGGCCTACGGTTTAGAGGATGTGATCAAACTCAAACAAATGATGGAGGGCAGCGAAGCCAATGAACAATTCAAACGTATAGAGCAACACAAACTAAATGGCATGTTAGGTTTGGCTGAGATCACCACTTGTCGGCGCCAAATGTTAATGAGTTATTTTGGCGATGAAATGAATACTCCTTGTGGTAATTGCGATAACTGTTTAACACCAGTAAAAACCTGGGACGGCACAGATGCCGCACGTAAAGCATTAAGTTGTGTATATCGTACCGAGCAAAAGTTTGGTGTGGTGCATTTAATTAATGTATTGCGAGGTAAAAATACAGACAAGGTTAAGCAGTTTAACCATCAACAAGTTTCAACGTTTGGTATTGGACAAGAGCTTAATGATGGCCAGTGGCGTTCGGTTTTTCGTCAGTTGGTGGCAAGAGGTTTTTTAAATGTAAATTTTGATTATGGGCAGCTTTATTTAAGCGATACCAGTCGGGCCATATTACGCGGTGAAGAGTCGCTGATGTTACGAGTGGATGTGGTGCAAGCCAAATCAAAAAATAGTAACGGTGGTGGGAATAAAGGAAAAGAGTCTAAAGCGGATATTCCAGCTGAGCAAGAAGAATTCTGGCAAGCGCTTAGGGCCTGTCGTAAAAACCTAGCCAGTGAACAGGGCATACCACCCTTTATGATTTTTCACGATGCTACTTTACTGGACATGCTGCACAGTAAACCAAATACCATTGAGGCCTTTGCCAATATTTCAGGGGTGGGTAAGAAAAAATTGGAGAAATACGCGGCAGAATTTATCGCGGTGATTGAACAATACTAATAATAAGAAGAAAAACCCCTAGAGCCATCTCTGGCTCTAGGGGGGGGGGCGCTACCTACTTCACCATAAACTTATTAATGATCTTATGGAAAAAGCGATTGTAAGGCGGGTATAGCATCTTCATGCCGTTATATTTTGGACGGGACAAAATACTTTTGCCATGAGATAGCTCTCTAAAGCCTTCAAGGCCGTGATAGTTCCCCATACCCGATGGGCCAATGCCACCAAATGGCATGTCATCTATGCCAATGTGATTGATGGTATCGTTTAAACACATGCCCCCGGAAATACTATTATTCACCACTAACGATTGCTCTTTTTTGTTGTAACCAAAGTAATATAAAGACAGTGGGCGAGGACGTTCACGCACAAAATCCAAAGCTTCTTCCACCGTGGTAACCGCCACAATAGGCAAGATCGGACCGAAAATTTCTTCTTGCATACATATCATATCGTCACTGGGGTTTAAAACTAAATTCAGTGGCATTTTTCGCAGCTTAGGATCTAAATTTTCATGGGCCGGATTGATTTCCAGCACAGTAGCACCCTTTTGTTTGGCGTCATCCAGATGGCCCTGTAAACGCTGATACTGTCGATCATTAATGATGGTGGTGTAATCTTTATTGTCTTTTATATTGGGATAAAACTGGGCGGTCACTTCTTTGCAACTGGCCACTAGTTCATCAATGCGATCTTGCGGGCATAAAACGTAATCGGGTGAACAACAGATTTGCCCGGCGTTGGTGGTCTTACCGTACAACAAACGTTCCACCGCATCTTTCATGGGAACATCTTTAGAAATTATTGCAGGACTCTTTCCCCCTAACTCTAACGTCACCGGGGTAAGGTTGTCAGCGGCTGCACGCATTACGTGTTTACCCACTTCGGTAGAGCCTGTAAAAATAATATGATCAAACGCCAGTTTGGTAAAACCAACTGCCACCTCCACTTCACCTGGAACCACAGCCACCATGTCTTCTGGAAAAATTTCAGCCAACATTTTCTGCATGGCCAAAGCCGTGCGTGGAGTAAATTCAGAAGGTTTAATCATCACGCGGTTGCCTGCGGATAACGCAGTAATTAACGGTGAGATAGCCAGGTTAATGGGGAAATTCCACGGGGCGATAATACCAATGACACCCTTGGGCTGGTAATGCACGGATGCCTTTACTGGCTGCAGTTTAATGTCTACATGAGGCTTGCTGGCTTTCATCCATTTTTTAATGCGTTTGGATTGATACTTAATCGATTCCAGGCAAATCATGATGTCATTAAGAGTAGAGGCATCATGGGGGCGATTACCAAAGTCATCTGACATGGCGTAGGTTAAAGCATCTTTATGCTTAACCATGGCCTTATGTAATTTACCAAGATTTTCAATACGCTCTTTGGCCGTGGCCATGGGAGCCGTTTTAAATGCATTTTTTTGGTTATTGAAAATACTGTGCATATTGGTTACTGCTGCACTTTCGTTACTGGCTTGGGCCAAGTTAGTCACCATAGTAATTGCTCCAGATAAATTTTATTTTTATTGTAAATGAATGATAGGAATTCAAATTTCGTTAACCCTAAACAAAAATAGCCTGAGCCCCAAAAGAGGCACAGGCTAACATTTTAATAAGGACTATTTTTAAGGCATAACAATGTCAAAGGTAAAGTCTGGATCACTGGTCATGCTCTTAAATTTGCGCATGGCCAACAGATCATCCACTTCTAACTTTCCATCTAACATGGCATTAACCGGTGTTACCAGTTCCACTGCGATGTCTACAAAAGTTTCGTGGCTCTGGGTGATGGTGGCATCGGCATCGGCCACTGGTTCACCTATGTAATGATGTAATACCGAATTTTCAATTTGCACCACGTGGGTGACGCCTAAGTCAGGAAAAGTAAAGTTAAGAGTCATCTCTTCTCCTTCAGCAGCTTCACCGTTCAGACGTACCGCTAGGGTATCGAAATATTTTTCAAGTGGTGCATGCATTAACAGGTCTTTGGCCATGGCCGGATTAAAACCTTTTTCTGGACGGTTATGACGTAATTCATAAGCACCGGTTAAATACACATCACGCCATGGGCCTGATTCAGCCTGGTAACCCAATTGGTCATAAGTGCGGGCCAATAATTGACGAGCCTCAGTGTTGCTTGGATCAGAAAATACCAGGTGACTTAGTACTTCCGCTACAAAACGATAATTACCTTTATCAAACAAACCTTGTGCATTTTTAAGTAAGGCTTCGCTGCCACCCATGAGTTCAACATATTGTTTACCGGCTTCCACAGGAGGCAGTGGGTTTAGGTTGGCAGGGTTGCCATCGAACCAGCCGTAGTAGCCTTGGTAAACTGCTTTTGAATTGTGAGAAACCGTACCGTAGTAACCACGGTTAGAGAAACTGGTGCGCAGGGCTTCTGGCATCTTAAGTTTTTCGGCAATCTCTTTAGGCGTCACACCTGAGTGTGCCATGTGCAAAGTTTGGTCGTGAATAAACTTGTAAGTATCACGTTGCTTTTTCAAGAAATCTTGAATTTTTTCGTTGCCCCAGATTGGCCAATGGTGGCTAGCGAAATAAATATCGGCGTCAGAAAACTGAGTACGGGTTTTTTCTATGGCGTTGCTCCAAGCCAACGCATCACGCACTTTGGCACCACGCAGGGTGTACAGGTTGTGCATGTTGCGAGAAGTCACTTCAGAGCCACAAAATGCTTTTAGTTCAGGCAAGTAAAACATCAGCTCAGCCGGTGCTTCAGTGGCAGGGGCGTTATGGAAAACAAATTCCACTCCGTCTACTGTCATTGGCTGTGGGGTTTGCGAAACAATATCGGTGGGCATTAATATTCCCGTAGTACCAAAGCCTGGTTCTTTACCCAGACCGGTATCCACATGGCCACGTTCGGAACGGGCTAAGTTTAAGCCATACATGTAAGCCAAGCGACGAATCATGGTGGGGCCAGCCAGCATGTTTTCACTGGTGGATTCTTCCATGAAACCTTCAGGGGCAATTACCTGTACTTTGTCTTTTTCTGCCTCAGAGATTACACCTAACACGCCGCCAAAGTGATCGCCGTGGCTGTGGGTAAAGATAATAGCCGTAACCGGTTTATCACCAAGATGTTTGCGCACAAAAGCCATGCCGCGACTGGCGGTTTCTTTAGAGGTTAACGGGTCTACCAGGATATATCCGCTGTCACCTTCAATGATGGTCATGTTAGATAAGTCATAACCTCGTAATTGGTACACACCTTCGGTGACTTTAAATAAACCGTGAATGCTGTTGAGCTTGGCTTGACGCCACAGGCTTGGGTTTACAGAGTCGGGTGCGTCACCCTGAATAAATTTATAAGCATCCTGATTCCACACGTATTCATTGGGCGCATTTTCAGGGGCCTTAATTTGCAGGCTGTCTTCACGGGCAATTAGGCCACGGTTGGCTTGCTCAAAGTCTTCCATATCATTGAAAGGCAACTCACCTAGAACACGTTTATTGGCTTCTATGGTGGCTTGGGTAGGTGCTGTGTGCCCTTGGGCATCGGCATCACTGGTTGATTCTAACTTGTCATAACCACAACCGGTGATGGCAAGCCCTAGGCCCAATAGCATGGGGAGCATGGTTTGCTTCATAATATCTCCGTTAATTCAGGGTGTTATTTTTTTGCCTGTACTTTACTGGATACAATAGCGACGGTTTAGGATTCAAAGATCACTATTTATATCCTCATTGATGACTATATTAAGAAATAAAACGAAGCAGGGCTTGCCAATGACGACCAGATGCTTGTCTATTTAGGACAGGAAACCATTATTGGGGGTTATTAATGAAATCACGGCTCATGTTTAAAATGTAGCATGGGAGTATCGGTCAATCGTTAGGGCATTATATTGGCCAGAATGAAGCAGGTTCAGGGCTTTTGAGTCAGGTTTCAGGGCCCAATACAACAGATTAAATGGAATGCAATTTAATCTGTTGTATTCCATTTAATGAATCGCTCAGATTGATAAAAGCCTTACCTTGGTTTAATCACAGGACTGCAAAATCATATGGGATGCTTTTTCGGCAATCATGATAGTGGGGGCATTGGTATTGCCGCCAATTAATGAAGGCATGATGGATGCGTCCACAACGCGCAAGCCTTTTAAACCATGAACCCTTAGTTCGGGGTCGACCACAGCCATATCATCTATGCCCATCTTGCAGGTACCGATGGGATGGTAAATATGATTGGCCTTTTCACGAATAAACTCTGCAATCTCTTCATCTGTCTGACATTGCTCGCCAGGTGAAATTTCCTCTGCTAGGTGATTATCAAAAGCAGGGGCTTGCATTAATGCTCGGGTTTTACGTACACCTTTAATCAGGTCTTTTAGATCTTGGGGGTGGGATAACATATTAAGTTGAATTTTGGGTGGCGCTAGCGGGTCGGGGCAATTTAAAGTTACATGGCCACGACTCTTGGGTCTTAGCAAGGTGACATGGGCTGTATAACCATAAGACATTAGCGACTTAATATCTCGACCATGATCGTTCATTTTTACGGGCAAAAAAGTCCATTGTAAGTCACACACCTCTTTATCCTTAGATGATTTTAGAAAACCACCGACTTCACTGGTGTGTGTTTCAAGGATCCCTCTACCGGTAAACAAGTATTTAATAGTACTGGGGGTATCAGCCAACACTTGACGCGCTGTAATACCATTTGGCCCACCCTGATACCTTTTTGCATTACGCAATACAGTGGCATCCACATGCTCTTGCAAATTTTTACCTACTCCGGGTAAGTGATGTTTCACTGATATACCGTATTGTTCCAATTCCTCCTTAGGGCCCACACCAGATAGCAGTAGTAATTGGGGGGAATTAAATGCACCGCCAGATAAAATCACTTCCCTCGATGCATGCACAGTATGTTGATTACCTTTGGGATCAAGGTAAGTGACACCAGCAGCTCGATCGCCATCCCATTCAATATTGTTGGCATGCGCATCGGTAATGACAGTTAAATTATCTCGATCTAAAGCAGGTCTAAGGTAGGCATTTGCGGTACACCAACGTTTACCATCTTTTACCGTTAGCTGATAATAGCCCACGCCTTCTTGTTGATCTCCGTTAAAATCGTCTGTTCTGGGGTAACCTAATTGTTCGGCGGCTTTTATAAAAAGGTCATTAAATGGCCTAAGTTTAGATGCATCGGACACGTTAAGCGGCCCGTCCACACCATGGCGTACACAGGGGCCACGCTCCTGATGTTGAGCCCGTTTAAAATAGGGCAATACTTCTTTAAAGCTCCAACCTTTTGCGCCTTCTTCTTTAGCCCAGCGGTCATAATCACTGTCGTGGCCACGGACATAAAACATGCCGTTAATGGCACTTGAACCCCCAAATCCTTTTCCTCTTGGGCAATAAATTTCTCGATTGTTCTGCGTGGGCTCTGGCGCTGAATTGTATCGCCAGTTATATTTTTTATTATCTATTAATAAGGCCGTGCTAGCAGGTGTCGATATGATTGGCGTTTTATTTTTACCACCAGCTTCAAGTAAGCACACACGAAAACGGTCATTCTCAGAAAGACGGTTTGCCAATACACAGCCAGCAGATCCCGCTCCTACAATAATATAGTCAAACATATAGTCATTCTCTGGTTTTTCGGAAGAATAGTTCTTCTAACTAAATCTGTTTCCAATTTAAATTAGTTAAGTTTGAAAACGAATATTATCTATTACTTAATAATTTTTAAGGCATAACAATGTCAAAAGTAAAGTCGGGTTCTCTGGTTATACTTTTAAACTTACGCATGGCTAATAGGTTATCTACTTCGAGTTTGCCTTCTAACATGGCGTCCACTGGGGTTATTTTTTTTACGGCTAAGTCTATAAAGGTCTCGTGGTCTTGAGTAATGGTGGCATCAGCGTTGGCAATAGGATCTCCAGCATAATGATGTAATACCGAGTTCTCAATTGTTATTACATGGGTAACTTTTAAATCTGTAAAGGTAAAATTGAGTGTCATTTTCACACCCTCAGCGGCTTCTCCATCTAAACGTATTGCTAAAGAGTCAAAATATTTTTCAAGAGGAACATGCATCAATAATCCCTTGGCATTAATCGGATTAAAACCTTTTTCCGGGCGGTTATGGCGCAACTCATAGGCACCACTTAGATATACATCACGCCAGGGGCCAGATTCGGACTGATAACCTAACTGATCATACGTTTTTGCCAGCAACCTACGCGCCTCGGTATTATCAGGCTCAGAAAAAACTAGGTGATTTAATACCTGCGCCACCCAACGGTATTTACCCTGTTCAAAAGACTGGGCAGCTTTAGACAGCAAAGCCTCAGCGCCGCCCATAAATTCAACATATTTCTTACCTGCATCCACAGGCGTTAGCGGATTGAGATTGGCCGGGTTGCCATCGAACCAACCATAATAGCCTTGGTACACCGCTTTAGCATTATGGCTCACGGTACCGTAGTATCCACGACTTGAAAAAGTGGTGCGCAAAGATCCAGGCATTTTTAACCGCTCTGAAATTTCTAATGGAGTAGCACCTAAATGTGCCAGGTGCAAAGTTTGATCATGAATATATTTGTAGGTATCACGTTGCGTCTTCAGAAAGTCCTGAATTTTTTCATTGCCCCAAATCGGCCAATGGTGGCTGGCAAAATAAATTTCAGCGTCTTTAAATTGAGTACGAGTTTTTTCTATCGCGTTACTCCAGGCCAGTGCATCGCGCACTTTTGCTCCGCGTAACGTGTATAGGTTATGCATATTACGAGAGGTCACTTCAGCACCACAAAATGCTTTTGATTTTGGCAAATAAAACATCAATTCTGCGGGTGCTTCTGTGCCCGGAGCGTTGTGGAATACAAAATCAACACCATCTACTTTCATGGGTTGGGGTGATTTAGAAATAATGACCGTAGGTGATAAAATAGCTACGGTGCCCATGGCAGGCTCTTTACCTAAACCGGAATCAACGTGGCCACGTTCTGTGCGTGCCAAACGAGCACCGTATGCAAAACCAAGACGACGAACCATAGTTGGACCCGCTAGAATATTTTCACTGGTGGACTCTTCCATAAAACCAACAGGCGCAATGACTTGTACTGTTTTTTTCTCTTGTTCTGTGAGTGCACCCAGTACACCGCCAAAATGATCACCATGACTGTGAGTAAAAATAATTGTAGAAATAGATCTATTGCCTAGATGTTTACGCGCAAAAGCCAAACCATGGCGCGCATTTTCTTCGGTTGACATAGGGTCCACTAGAATCCAACCACTTTCACCCTCAATAATGGTGGTGTTGGCCAAATCATAGCCACGCAGTTGGTATACATCGTCAGTCACTTTAAATAATCCATGGATACCATTGAGCTTGGCTTGTCGCCAAAGGCTTGGGTTTACCGAGGAGGGCGCCTCTCCTTTAATAAAATCATAGGCATCTTGATTCCATGAATATTCAATTCCACTTAATCCAGGGCCTTTTACTATTAAGCTATCTTCGCGGGCAATGAGTCCACGGTTAGCTTGTTCAAAATCTTCCATGTTTTCGAATGGCAATTCATTTAATACACGCTTGTTTGCTTCAATAGTGATATGAGTTGGCGCTGTGTGGCCTTGAGCATCGGCGCCAATTTCTAATTCTAGTTTGTCATAACCACAACCAGTTACTCCAACAGTAATATTTAAGATGAGTGGGGCGAGTAATTTTCTCATATGTCCTCCGTTTAATTTTTACTTACTAAACTTAATTTTATTTGTACTCATATTTTGACGACTAGATTAATAGTGACTACTGAGATACAGCGCCTAAAATCATATCGGCTAATTTTGAACGTTGGTATTTTCCGTCGCCGTATAAAAACTGATTATGCATTTGTCGCTTAAAATATATGTGAATAAAACATTCCCAAGTAAAGCCTATACCCCCGTGCAATTGAACCGAACGGCCAGACCCAAAGTCAGCCATGTCGCTGGCCATTGAGTTTGCCATTCTCGCATATTGCTCTGCTTTTTCTGGCTCATGGTCTATGGCGCAAGCCGCGTTGTAGACCAAAGATTTAGCTTGATCAATCATCACCATAAGGTTCACCAATGGGTGTTTAACCGCTTGGAAGAATCCAATTTGGCGTTCAAACTGCTTGCGCATCTTTGCGTATTCTGTGGTGGTTTGTAATTGCCACTCGGCGGCACCTACCATGTCTGCTGCTACAATAGTAAGCAGTGCAGGATGTGCTTGGGTAAGTGCATCGCTTCCGGATTCAGTAAGGCACTTGGCTTCAACTTTGTTGAAACTTAAGTGGGCTTGATCCCGTGTCAGGTCAACAATGGCATCTTGGTTTATGGTTAATCCCTGTGTTTTGGCATCCACTAAATATAAACCTACACCTTTGGAGTTTTTAGCACTAACAATGAAGCTATCCACTTTCTGTGCATCCTGAACAAAATAAGCAGTACCATTTAACTGATTATTCTCAACGCTTACATCTGTTTGTTCTGGCTCCCAAGAACCTTTTTGGTTAGTGATGGCCAAAGAAAATGCTGATCCATTCACTATGCTTTCCAGCGCTGAACTTGCTATGGCACTACTGCATGCTTTTAGCACATAGGTAGAGCACAAGGTTGGAATAAGAGGAGAGGGCAGAGCTGCTTTGCCAGCTTCTTCAGCGATACTGGCCACGGCCACTGCGCTCATGCCAATTCCGCCAGCTGCCTCTGGTACTGCTAACCCCGTCCAGCCAAGTTCAACCATTTGTTGCCATAATTCTTTATCCCATTTTGCCGTGGCATCACGATGGAGATCGAAATCGCCTGCCACTAAACGGTGTAATTTTTCCGTGCTTAAATTATTTTTGAAGAATTTTTTTACCGAATCCCTCAGCATCACTTCGTTTTCACCAAAACCAAAGTTATTAGGCTGAGTACCTGCGTCTCTTGTTTGATCTAACATATATCACTCCACCTATTTAGTTTTTGCTAAGCCCAATACTCTTTCACCAAGAATATTGCGCATGACTTCACTGGTACCACCGGCAATGGTCATGCCGAATGAATTCATATAAAACAAGGGAGATTGACCCTTGCTAGGTGAATTAACGTCCGCTATGTATAGTGAACTGGCCGCCCCTTCAATTTGCATGGAAAGATTTCCCACACCTTGCGCGATCTCGGTAGCAACCAGTTTCCATTGCAAAGGAATTCTAAATGGGTGGTCACAAAGTTTTGCCACTCGATTGCGTCGCTGGTTTTGTTCGAGCCCCTCAATCCGAATTAGAAGCTGCATGAGTTCATCGCGAATGAGCGGATTTTTTACACTTGATTCACCATTGGTAAAATTAGACTTTGCTAAGTTAATTAAGCCCGCCATTACCCCAGTCTCATCCTGCCCGCTACCACCGCCCTCAGACTTTGCCGACACCAGCTGACCAGCACTGCGTTCATGCAGTAAAGTCGTTTGAGTAACGGTCCATCCTTTGCCTATTTCATCTATTCGATACTTATCATCAATTTCTAGGTTTTCAAAACGAACTTCATTGAAGCCTGTTTCTCCAGTCATTTTAATCAATGGTTGAACATCAACGCTTTTACCCAGGTTTTCCTTAATGGGGACAACGAAATAAGTGAGCCCTCCATGCTTTTGAGATTTATCGGTGCGGGCAATAAGAATCATCCAATCAGCAAAATGCGCTAATGAGGTCCATACCTTGTGGCCATTAATAATCCATTTATCACCTTTCTTTTCTGCAAATGTATTAAGACCGGCTAAGTCAGAACCTGCACCGGGTTCACTAAAACCCTGACACCAGATTGTCTCCCCAGAGAAAGTAGAGGGCAAAAGCTCTTTCTTAACTTCTTCATTGGCGTGAAAGAAAATAGTAGGGGCTGCCATGTCTAAACCCACTATATTCGGAAAAAAAGGCAGCTTCGTTTTTTGCATTTCTTCATTAGCAATGCGTTGGCAATTATTTCGACCACCACCGCCATATTCTTTGGCATAATCGCAACCGATTAATCCGGCATCATAGGCTCGCTTCTGCCAGCTTTGCAGATAATCCATTTGCTGTGGTGTCATGATCTCCAATGCTGACTGAGGCAGTCTAACGGTTGGAGCAGTTAAGGGGTTTTCATCTAGCCAATTACGGCAGTAAGCTCGGAACTCTGCCTGCTCTGGACTGTCTTTAATGGCATCATCAGTCATCAATAAATCTCCGTTGATTCAGCTTTTGTGGTTAGTCATGTAAAGTTTTTAACGGCTGCCATGAAAGCTTTATTTAAATAATTATTTTTTTAAGCAATATGTTTTAGAATTGCCAGTCGATCAAACGCTGAATTATATTCAGTGACTAAGCCAGCAACGTAGTCCGCAGCAGAACGCTGTTCTGATATGGCGCCAATGCCCTGACCACAACCCCAAATATCTTTCCACGCTTTATTACCACCACCAATATTCAGTTTCCCTTCTTCACTAACAGGTAAGTTATCAGGGTCCAAGCCGGCATCTTTAATGGAGGGTTTTAAGTAGTTGCCATGAACGCCAGTAAACAAATTACTGTAAACAATATCTTCGGCGTTATATTTAACAATTGAATCCTTGTATTCGGGTACTGCTCTTGCCTCAGTCGTAGAGATAAATGCAGAGCCAATATAAGCAAGGTCGGCACCCATGGCTTGAGCTGCAAGAATGGCATCGCCAGTAGCAATAGAGCCAGACAGCAACAGTGGACCGTCAAACCACGCTCTAATTTCTTGAATCAATGCCATTGGAGATTGGGTGCCGGCATGGCCACCTGCCCCAGCCGCCACTGCAATAAGTCCATCAGCCCCTTTTTGTATGGCCTTTTTTGCATAGGTATTATGAATAATATCGTGAAGCACTATGCCGCCATAGGCATGCACCTTGTCATTAACGTCGCTACGAGCACCTAAAGAAGTAATCACAATGGGCACCTGGAACTTTTCGCACAGAGCCAAGTCTGGCTCCAAGCGCATATTAAATTTATGCACAATTAGATTTACAGCGAAAGGCGCCGCGGGTTTGTCTGGGTTCGCTTTATTGTAGGCATCCAGTTCTTGGGTAATTTGGATCAGCCATTTTTCAAACTCTCCTTTTTCCCTCGCGTTCAAGGCTGGGAAAGAGCCCACCACCCCAGCTTTACATTGTGCAATGGCAAGCTCTGGGCCGCTGATGATGAACATGGGTGCCGCCATAGCGGGTACAGATAAACGGCTTTTTAATATATCGGGAAGTGCCATGTTGAATTCTCGGTTGAAGTGAATGACTTTGGTCATTATGCGCACCACCTGATGACAGAGGAATGATCCGACTACACAGATAATTTGATGAATCGCAACAATTCGGATTGGTAAAAGTGCGTGTTATAGTGGACTTTCCGGTTAACGAATGAATCGAAATATAAAATGCGCAGTTCAGCTAAAAACAGCATATCTATTAGTATTGCATTCATTCATATGGCTATTTCAAAGGTACCTTTGGAACAAGCCATTATTGATCGTCTGCTGAAAGAGAGCCGTATTCCATTGCATTTATTGCAGGAACCCAATGCTCGAGTCACCTTGCTACAATATACCCACTTGGTAACCGCACTAAAGGTTGCATCAAATGATGAGCTGTTAGGGCACGGAAAACAGGCTTTACCTTTGGATGGTCTCTCGCTGCTCACTCATTGGCTGGTCTCAGTTAAAACAATGGAGCAAGCACTAAATCGTTTAGTGCGCTTTTTTCAATTACTAGGGAAGGGCTTAGAAATTAAGTTGTATTTTGAAGGGGAATTGATTCATATAACAATCGACAATTCAGGTCAGTCTGGTGGCGTTGGAAGCTTTATCGCTGAGTCAATTCTTTTTAGTGTTCACCGTATTCTGTGTTGGTTAATAAAGGAAATATTCACGCTTGATCACATTTACTTTCAATTTGAAGCACCTGTTTACGCTAAAGATTATGGATTAATGTTTTATGGTGCCCCCGTATCATTCAATGCTAAATGCACAAAAATTAGTTTTCCAAAATCACTTTTAAAAAAGCCAGTTCAACAAAACCTAATCAATTTGAATCAATTTCTTAAAGATCCAATTTCTGAATTATTATTACTCAACTTTAAAGAAGAAAACTGGGCGTTAAGGGTAGCAAATGAAATTAGAGAGAATTTGAATGCTATACCGACCATTGCGGCATTGGCTCAAACCATGAAAGTTAAACCCTATACCTTGCAACGCAGACTGGCAGAAGAAGGCATTACTTACCAAGATATCAAGAAGCAAGTTAAACGGGATGCCGCCATTGAATTGCTGGTGAGTACCGAACTTACCATTGAAGAGATCAGCACTAGATTAGGATTTTCTGAAACCAGTCCATTTACTCGCACCTTTAAAGAATGGACGGGTATTCCACCAAGTGCATATCGTAAGTTTAAATAACAGTTACCCTATAAAAAATATACAAGCACATCTGACACTTACATTAGTCAAATCCGCTTATATTCAATTCGAAAAATAATCTATTAATGTAATAGGGCAAGTAATAAGGGGGAAGGTGTTTGCCACTTCAAAAAGCAGCAAACATTGAACTTAATAGTTAAAAAGAAAAATGTGCATCATCAATGACCATTAAGTCTTCGACTCCGGCTTTAATGGTTAGCTCTAATGTTGCAGTACGCGGCAACAATTTACTAAAGTAAAATTTAGCGGTGGCTAATTTGGCTTTGTAAAAATCGGCTTCGCTGGTTCCATTATCAAGTGCTGTTTGTGATGTTACAGCTGCCTGTGCCCAGAAATAGGCAAGGGCGGTGTATCCTGCAAACATTAGGTAGTCTACACCTGTACCATTCACTTCATCCGGGTTACTGGCTTTACTGGCCACCACATCGGTTAGATCAAGTAACTTTTTAACACTCTTCTCAACTTGCTCCACCAAAGCATGGCCCTTGTGGTTGATACAAAATTCATTAACCATGTTTACAAATGGCAGTAACATTTCGCCTTTACTGGCGAGAACTTTACGCCCTAATAAATCCAGACCTTGAATACCCGTGGTGCCTTCATAAATGGTGGTAATGCGAGTATCGCGAACGTGTTGTTCCACCCCCCATTCACTGATATAACCATGTCCCCCTAATATTTGTACCCCATAACCCGTAGCTTCCTGACTGACTTCACTAATAAAGCCTTTGGCGATAGGGGTTAATAATGCAAGTAAATTTTGCGCTAGATGTTTTTGTTTTTTGTTGCCTTTTTCATGAAGAAGATCCACTTGTTTTGCGCAAAAATAATTGAGCATACGTGCGCCTTCACTGAAGGCTTTTTGTGTTAATAACATACGGCGTACATCTGGATGTACGATGATGGGGTCGGCGGCCTTTTCTGGCAGTTTGCGAACAGGGGCGCGCATTTGCAATCTGTCCTTGGCATAGGCTAATGCTTTTTGAAATGAGCCTTCTATATGGGCGTGAGCATGTTGAGCTACCCCTAAACGGGATTCATTAATAAAGGTAAACATACAGCTCATGCCTTTATTTTTCTCGCCAATTAAAAATCCTTGAGCACCATCAAAATTCATCACACAGGTGCAACTGCCATGTATGCCCATTTTTTCTTCGATGGAACCACAACTAACAGTATTATGTTCTCCTAGGCTGCCATCATCATTAACATGGATTTTAGGCACCATAAAAAGGGAGATGCCTTTTACCCCTGCTGGTGCGTCCGGTAAGCGCGCCAAAACAATGTGCATGTTATTGTCAGTCATATCATGCTCTCCACCGGTAATGAAAATTTTACTGCCGGTGATGCTGAAAGAGCCATCTGCATTTGGCTCAGCCTTAGTGCGCAATAAACCTAAATCTGAACCACTATGAGATTCTGTTAAACACATAGTACCGCCGCAGTTGCCGTCAATCATGCTAGGTAAATATTTTTTCTGAAGCTCAATACCTGCATGAGCCTGAATAGTTTGAATAGCACCCAAGGCGGCTTTAGGGTAAATAGTCCACGCATGGTTGGCGGTGAACTGCGTTTCGGTGAGTACACTTCCTAAAGAGAGGGGCAACCCTTGTCCGCCCCAAGATTCTTCTATGGCAAGTGAGTGCCAGCCATTTACTTTGTATTGCTGGAATGCCTCAACAAAACCCGGTGGGGTAGTGACTTTTCCATTTTCAAATTTACAACCTTGCTGGTCGCCCACAATATTGAGAGGCGCCAATACGTTTTCGGCCAGTTTGGCGCCTTCCTCAAGAATGGCGTCTACCATATCAGGAGTTGCATTCTCCCCTGTACTAATATTTTGATAGTGTGTGGGAAAATCTAATACTTCATTCATCACGAATTGAATGTCACGAATAGGGGGTTTATAGCTCATGATGGCGTCCTGTGAATGATTTTTAAAAATTATTGATAGCTAGAGACGGTAAGTTCTAGCGACTTACACCCATGCCTTTAGCGCACTCACCATAAAGGGTGGTTTTAAAGTTCTTGTATATTTGACGTTTTTTAAGGGCGATGGGGGCAATGATTTCTTTAGCTGTATCTAATAACTCTTGTTCTTCACATATAGCATCGCAAATACCTAGACGTAGACTCTCTTCTCCAGAAAACCGTTTACCGGTTAAGACCGCATCTCGTAATACATTTTTCGATAGTTTTAGTTTTGCCACCGCCATGATCTCAGGCACGATGGATACGCCCACGTCGATTTCACTGATGCAAAACCAGCCCTTGTCGCTGCGCATCACACGGTAGTCACAACATAGTGCTAGAAAGGCGCCACCTGCAAAGGCATGACCATTAACGGCTGCGATAGTAGGCACCTGAAAATTAACCAGTCGCCCATAAAGGCGCTGCATTTCATTACTGAATGTAAGAACCTGGTCGCTATTGTACGAAGTGATTTTTAATAAACTTAAACCGCTACTAAATGATTTACCGGTGGCGGTAAGTATTAGAGCGCAAGGTCCTTTGCTGTCTTCTACTACTTCATCCAGTGCTGAATGCATGGCTTGCACTAATTCTAGATCCAGTGCGTTGCCACCTTCTGCTTCAAAAGTAAGTGTGTAAATGTTGCCCTGTTTGCTTAGGTTAACCATGAAATACTCCAAATTATGTTGATTTAGCTTCAATTTTTCTTTAAAAAAGGCGCAAAAATCCCTGCCTTTAATTTTTAATTAAAAGAAATGTTAAATTGTTTATTTAATGGGAAGTGGTGTTGGCTTTGCGTGGTGACTAAAGAATAAACTCTCGAATGCCTTGGGGCACACGAGAGTAAATAGATTTAGTTGGCAAACTTAGCCAAGCGACCTTCTATAATATCTTTGGCTTCTTTAACCATTTCACCAATTAATTGGTCACAGCTAGGCACGTCGTGAATAAGACCCGCCACCATGCCGCAACTCCAGGCACCAGCATCCATATCGCCATCGATCATTACTTTTGGGTAAACCCCTGCCAAAAATGGAAGGATGTCTTCAATTTTTGTGTCCATGCCTTTTTCTTTTTCAATATCTACAATTTTTTGTACATTGGCATTTTTTAAAACCCGCTCAGTATTACGCAGAGGGCGCAAAATAATTTGAGTATCCAGTTCGCTCGCCGCCACAATGGCGTCTTTTACATTCTGGTGAACTGGGGCTTCCTGGGTGGCAATAAAACGTGTGCCCATATTGATGCCTTCGGCACCTAGTGCTAGTGCAGCTACTAATTGTTGAGCGTTACCCATACCACCAGAAGCCACAAACGGTATGGTTAATTCCTGCGCGGCGCGAGGCAGCAAAATCATGTTAGGGATGTCATCTTCACCTGGGTGACCACCACATTCAAAGCCGTCCACACTCACAGCATCACAGCCAATTTTTTCAGCTTTTAAGGCGTGGCGTACAGAAGTACATTTGTGAATGACTTTAATGCCCGCTTCTTTAAGCACGGGCATGTATTCCTCTGGAGAACGGCCAGCGGTTTCAACAATTTTTACGCCTCCTTCTATAATGGCTTTGATGTAACCTGGGTAATCGGGTTTAGCGAAACCGGGTAAAAAGGTTAGGTTTACCGCAAAAGGTTTATCGGTAAGGGTTTTGCACTTAGCAATTTCTTTGGCCAAGTTTGCAGGGGACGTTTGTGTTAAGCCGGTAATAGTACCCAGGCCACCTGCGTTAGAAACTGCCGCGGCTAATTCTGCAAAACCCACATAGTGCATGCCGCCTTGAAGAACCGGGTGCTCGATGCCAAACAATTCGGTGATACGTGTTTTCATCTTTTTTCCTCGTTTTAAGGATGGAATAAATTTATTTAATTGAGACTAATTAAACTGAGAAAAGTCAGGGCGACGCTTTTCGGTAAAGGCGCTCATGGCTTCTCTTGATTCCGGTGTTTTTAGTGCTTTACGTATTTCCACCCCTTCGTAATAAAGCGTGTCTTCCATGGCGGGAGCATGATTTTTCTTAAGCATGGCCTTGGTTAAGCGAATAGAAGAGGCCGGTTGTCTGGCAAGCTTTTTAGCTTTGACAATGATCTTGCCCAGGTATTCATCGTCGCTAAAGACGTCGTTGATAAATCCACACTCTTTAGCAGTCTGTGAGTCAAAAACTTCCCCAAACATTATTAACTCACAGGCTTTTTTATGGCCGATCACTTGTGGCAGTAGCAAGGTGGTGCCACCTTCAGGGCAAATGCCCAGGTTACAAAATGGCATGTTGAACTTGGCGCTTTCTCCAGCATAGACAAGATCAAAGTGCATTAGCATGGTAGTGCCTATGCCCACAGCTGGGCCGTTAACGGCTGCCAACAATGGTTTTTTGGCAAGGGATAGGGTGCGCAAGAAAGTAGGGGACTCACTGTTGTCATCCACCGGAGGGTTTTCTAAAAAGCCCACCATGTCATTGCCGGCGGTAAAACACATCTTGTCACCTGTGAGCAACAAAACCCGAGCATCATCATTGGCTTCGTATTCATTAACCGCATCAATTAGTTCTAAATACATTTCATTGGTGATGGCATTTTTTTTATCTAAGCGATTGATGGTCACATAAAAAATACCATCTTCAAGCTTGGTTAAGATGTTATCGGACATGTTTGTTTCCTGTTCTTTATTTTAACCCGGCCAGGGGCCGAGTGTATTAGCAGTCTGTTAGGCTATTTAATTGAAAAGATTAAACGCCGGTGACTGACTTACCTTTGCTCTTAAGATGTTTGGCGCGAGCATCGGCAATGCCATCCTTGATGAATGGCGGAGTGAATCCGTCGTACAAGGCGTTATGCACAATTTCACCTTCCATAAATTTAGGCAGTATTTGGCTGGCTGTTAGCACTTCATCAATAAAGTGTTTGTCTTGTCCTGCCAGTGCTTGGTATTTAAGTTGCAGCTGCTCAAAACTCCATACCCGGTATTGATGAACGCTAAAGCTCGCTTCTACACCATATACTTCGGCACTAAAGGTTTTGTTTCTGTCCTTGCCGGCGATGGCACAAGCCTTGGCAAACGGGAAGTAGGTCTTGGATACAAAGCCCAGTATTTTTTCAAGACTTTCAGGCAGGCCATTATCCAGGTTGATCCAGTCACCAAATTCGGTTTGACCAGCGCAACCGCGGCTGTCGCCCAAATCAGAAATGGTGTCTAACCAACGACAGGTTCTGGGGCCATTCACTTCCATAATTTCGTTGGACTGTGGGTCGTTAAACAGGTGCACTTTAAGCGGGCCAAATAATGCGAAGTCAGCCATGGAGGGTTTGAAGCCCAACAAGAACTGATGCTCTTTAAAATGTTCTTCCAGAATTTCCAGCAAATCCAAAATTTGTTGGTCCATATTGGCACGAACATCGTCGCCGCTAAGGCCTAAATGTTTATCAAAGCCAGATTGACGCGACAATAAAAATTTAGCCATGTCACTGGTTTTAGCACTCGGGCTACCAAAGGCGACACCACGGGCAATACGATGGCTAATGGTGTTACGGTTTTGCTCATTACCCCAACGAGTGTGCATGTGCATACGCGGCATGTACTCGTCACTAAACTCTTCCAATATCCACATGATAAACTCCAGACGTTTATCATCTGGGATGGTGGCTTTTTCAGGGTATTGCTTTTCGAAGTGTTGCAATATTGGAGTGGAATCCTGCATCACTTGTTCATCAGGAGTAAGGATAACTGGAATGATAGACTGACCCACTAAACGGGGAATTTCGCTCATGTTGGCATTTAAGTCGGCTTCCATACGCTTGTAAGGAATGCCTTTGTAATTCATAAAGCTCATGACTTTATAAGAATAAGGGGAAGCGTAACTCTGCCATATACGGTAAAAATCTTCCTGACCTGCTTTTAATTCACGACTGTCTTTTAAGGTTTTTTGTTCACGTAAAATATTGGCTGGAATTGGCTTGGCCATGTTATAAACTCCTGTGTCTGCTTAAATTAGTTAAATTACAATCGCTGAGCTTGGTTATTTGTGCTCACTACACTTTTTATTTCGGGTCGTTAAACCACTTATTTTGGATCACTACACTTTTTATTTCGGGTCGTTAAACTGGGGCGCACGCTTTTGCATGTTGGCCATCACGGCTTCAATTTGATTGGGGGTTTTAATAATGGCAGTTTGTGCAACTGATTCGGCTAATAACCCTTCAGCAGCATCGCCAGGAATTTGATTATCAATAAGTCGCTTGGCAGCACGGATGGCATCGGGGTTTTTATTGGCTATTTGTTGTGCGGTTTCCAAAGCTTCTGCTAATGGGTTTTCAGTTAAGCGAGTGGCAAAACCGTATTCATTGGCTTCAACGCCACTGAATACACGAGCGGTGTAGGTGAGTTCGCGAATAATATCTTCACGCACAAAACGGCTCCATAATTGGGTACCGGCCATGTCGGGTACTATGCCCCATTTCATTTCCATTATGCTCAGTTTAGTTTCAGGGTGAATATAGCGCATGTCGGCGCCGGTCATGAGTTGTAAGCCACCACCTAAACAGGTGCCGTGCACCGCGGCAATAACCGGTACTGGTACTTCATGCCAAACCCAGGCTGCCTGCTGAAACAAGTTGGCTATGCCATGGGTGCGTTCATCCAGATTGGTTTCACCTACTGCCATCATTAATTCCATGTCGAGGCCGGCGCAAAAGGCTTTCCCTGCTCCGCTTAATACCACTACCCGTACGCTTTTATCTGCCTTGATGGTTTCGCCAGCGGCAATTAAGGCGGTAAATAAATCGGTGTTAAGCGCGTTCATTTTATCAGGACGGTTTAACGTAACTTTGGCAATGCCGTTTTCAACTTCATACGAAATAGTGTTGTTCATGATGCTTCCCTTGTAATGGGTTAGATAATTCTATGTTAATGGGTTGTTAAGTCTTTTCTGAACTTAAACGGTCATTGAGTGGACTAACTTGACCAAATAAATCAGTGTTTTTATCAGCTTGCCAATATAAAATTTAATGACTGTTCGCATGCAGTAACCATCTTGTCATTATCCTTAATGACTTTCGATGCCACCAATAAACCATTTAAAGAAATCAGTAACTGGTTGGCGATAATTTCACTGTCAAATTTTCTGCTGATAGAGCCGTCTTTTTTGGCTTTATCCAAATTAGTAATGAAATTATTTTTCAAAAGAGTCTCTGTACGATACAGTTTTTTCCGTATGGCTTCGTTATGGATAGCCATCTCAGAGATCGAGTTCACAATCAGGCAGGCCATGCCTTTTTTTCCTCTGGGTAAATCGGTAAAACAGGTGATGAAAAACTCTTGAAGCCCTTTTAATGAGTCTTCTTGACGTAGATATTTTTCAATTCTTCCACCCAATATATAGTCTGTATAAAAATCCAGAACTTCTATAAATAACGTTTCCTTGTTACCAAAGCTGTTATATATACTGCTAGGTAATAAGCCTGTGGCCGACTCCAAATCTTTCATGCTGGTCTTTTGGTAGCCTTGATGCCAAAACACCAGGGCTGCATTTTTTAATACTCGAGTGCGATCAAAGTTTTGTGGTCTGGCCATAGTTTAGTACTTGCTAAAATTGATGAGTGGTTAAACCGGGTCTGTGGAAAAATCCGGTTTTCTTTTTTGCATGAATGCCATCATGCCTTCCCGTTGATGTTTGGTCAGGGTGGTTTTATGCACGGCTTCACGCTCCAGTGCGATGGCGTCCTCCAGCGGTAAACCTTCTCCCTGAATCACAGTTTTTAATACACCGGCAATGGCTAAAGGGGGTTGTGCCGCCAGTTCATGGGCCAGCTCCAGCGCTTTGTCATGCAATAGATGGTTAGGCCATACTTCATTTACCAGTCCTATTTCCAATGCTCGTGGCCCGGATATCTTTTTACCCCGAAGGATCATGTCCAGAGCATGATCTCGCCCCACACAACGGGTTAAACGGGCGCTGCCGCCCCATGCGGGAACCGTGCCTAAATCCATTTCAGGCAAACCAATCTTGGCACCATCTTCTGCGGCTAAACGAAAATGACAAGCCAGGGGCAGTTCAAGGCCTCCGCCAAGGCAATAGCCAAATAACACCGCAATGACGGGTTTTTCCAGGTTTTCAATCATGGCCAATACGCGCAGGCGTTGATCTAGCATGTTATAAGAGCTGCCTTTCACCTTAGCACCTTCTGCAAATTGCTTTAGGTTCATGCCAACCGAGAAATGCTCTTCACCAGCACCACGAATAACAATGGAGCGTACACTGGTATCTTTTGCCAGCATGGGGATGATTTCTTCCAACTCATCAATAAAGGCCAGGCTCATGCGATTCCACGGAGCGTCATTATTGATGATAACGGCTACCTGACCGTCGCGTTCAACGATTAATGTCTTTTTTTTATTATCCATGATGACTCTCTTTTTAATTATCTATTACTATTTAATGGACCTGCATTTCATTTTGTAGTGATCACTCTAATACTTAAGCTAAAAACCGTCAGTGGCAAAAAACATCATTTCTTTTGCTATTTATAATGATAAAAAATGAGGATAAGGTTAAAACTTGTTGAGTGTTTGCCTTTTACTATTAAGCGCAGGCTTTGGTTAACACTCCAGGAATGCAGTGTAATTTGCATCTGCTCGCGGGAAGGAAAACCGATTTACATGCTATAGCGCTACATATCAAAGTACCGTGCTTAAACGGCCAAGGTGTGGACTAAACAGGACAAGATGTTAGTATTGGCACATGTCTGATAGCACACACACCACCATTGCTACCTGGGTCATGCCCATTATTAGCGCCATTAAACCATTTTGCGATGAGGCTGAAATCCTCGAGCGAGTGGGCATCGATGCGCAATGTATCAACGACGCTAACCAGCGTATTTCCGTTGATAAGATGCGCAATCTTTGGGAGTTGGCCGAACAGGTGTCCGATGATGATTGCATTGGCCTGGAGGCGATTAAATACATCAGTCCTACCAGTTTCCATGGTTTTTATAATGCACATCATGCCTCCAGTTCTCTACGTGAAAGTTTTACCTTGATGGTTCGATTTTCCAAGATAGTCAGTACTGGCGTAAACATGAATGTTGAGGATGAGGGGGATGAGGTAGTGGTAAGTCTTCCTTTAGTAAAAGGTATTGATGAACCCAGTATTCATGCCCGCGATGCATTCATGGCCATGTTAGTGATGGGAATGAAGGAGATTTATAATTATAAGGTGAATTACCTTCATGAAGTTAAGCTGATGCGAAACAGTCCCAAGGACACCTCACGTCATGATGCTATCTTCAATTGCCCTATTATTTATAATAGTGATATTTGTGAATTTCGAGTAAGCAAGACCTTTTTCGATCAGGTATTACCCACAGGTAATGCCGAACTGGCTCGCATTAACGAACAGGTTTTGAATGAGTATCTTACGCGCTTTCATAAAAATGATACCGTGGCGGCGGTTTATAATTGCTTGCTGGAACTCTTGCCCCATGGGGAGCCTAGCCGGGACAAGGTAGCCGATACTCTGGGAACCAGTAGTCGTAGCTTGCACCGTAAACTTAAAGAACTGGATACCAGTTACAAGGTTATTCTGGATGATGCGCGCAAGCACCTAGCCATGCTTTATATAAAGCAGCCGGATATATCCATGATTACTATTACTTATCAGTTGGGCTTCTCCGATTCCACCAGCTTTTCTCGCAGTTTTAAACGCTGGACCGGTTGTAGTCCCAGCGATTATCGTAAAAATAATCTTTAAATTTTCATTTATTATTCTACTTCTCGTCTGAATTTAGTTTCCGCTTTTCTAAAGTCTCTTAATTCAGCTTGTTTATAATGCTGACTGTTATCCATTGGATTTAGCCTGGCATGTCCTTTTGGTTGGTAATTTGTCTTCACAGGTTAGGCCTGGAGTTTTTGAATCCCCTAGAATCTCTTATTAATCCGTACACTAAATAAGATAAGTTGCTCAGGTATTTAGGCTGTTTATCCGGTTAGTGGCGTCCACAATAAATATAAGAGACTGCTCATGACACACAATGATATAACGCCACTGGACTGCTTATATAAGTGGGAAAAACTTGTCCCTAATAAAGTTTATTTAAGACAACCTAGAAACCGAATTTGGCAGGAATATAGCTGGAAGCAGGTGGCCGATGAAGCACGAAGCATGGCTGCTGCCATCGCTGACTTAAACTTGGAAAAGGGCAGCCGCATTGCCATTATTTCCAAAAACTGTGCCGAGTGGATTATAAGTGACCTAGCCATCATGATGAGCGGCTGCATCAGTGTGCCCTTGTATCCAACACAGTCAGATGAATCCATTCAGTTTGTACTTGAACACAGCGGTGCGTCGCTAGTGTTTGTGGGCAAGCTGGATAACCCTGAACAGATTCAAAGAATTGTTCCAGATAACATTACTCAAATTGGGTTTAACTATGAGGGCATTCACGCGCCATTGATGTGGAATGATTTGATTAAAAAATATGCGCCAATTGAAAATGCGTATCAGCCTAAAATGGATGACATCTTTACCATCACCTATACCTCGGGTACCACAGGTCATCCCAAGGGTGTGGTAAATGATTACAAATCGGCTTCTTTTGTGCTGAATAACTCGGTTAAGCAGTTTAACCTCACGCCCAATGATCATAGCATGTCTTTTTTACCTCTGGCTCACGTGGCCGAACGAGTAATGGTTGAGTTACCTAGTTTATATGTGGGTTTCACCGTTTCCTTTACCGAGTCTCTGGCTACCTTTGCTCAGGATTTACGCATGGTGAATCCTAGTCGATTTTTCTCAGTACCCAGATTATGGACCAAGTTTCAGATGGGCATACTTGAAAAAATGCCACAGAGTAAACTCGATACCTTGTTAAGCATTCCTTTACTAAGCTGGTATGTGAAAAAGAAAATTAGAAAAGGCCTGGGGCTTGATAATGCCAAAACATTTATCTCTGGTGCCGCTCCCTTATCACCATCCGTAATGGAATGGTTTAGCCGTTTAGGCATTAATATTCAGGAAGGTTATGGCATGAGTGAAAACTGGGCCTATGGCTCGGTAAATCCAAAAGATGATATTCGCATTGGTACGGTGGGCAAGGCCATGCCAAAAAGTGAGATTAAAATTTCTGAAATAGGAGAAATTTTAATTAAGAGCCCAGCCACTATGAGAGGGTATTACTTGGATGAAGAAAAAACCAGTGAGGTAATTATAAATGATTTTTACCATACTGGAGACAAGGGCGAAATCTGTAAGGATGGCTATATAAAAATTACCGGGCGCATTAAAGACACCTTTAAAACCGCCAAGGGTGAATTCATTACCCCAAGCTTAATTGAATCGTTAGTTTTGGAAAATACGCATATCGAACAGGTGTGTGTCATGGGACTGGGCATGCCACAACCCATGGCATTGGTGGTCTTGTCAGAGCAGGCTCAGACTTTGTCTAAGGCCGAAGTTAACCATGGCCTTGAAACAACCTTGGCCACTGTGAACAAACAGGTGAAATCCCATGAAGTATTAAATGGCCTGTTTGTGGTGAAAGATGAATGGCTGCCTGAAAACGGATTAATGACTCCTACCTTAAAAGTGAAACGTAATGAGGTGGCCGCATATTATCAATCCCTAGTGGAAGAGCATGCTGAGGCCAAGGCTGTGATTTGGGAGTAATTAACCACCTTCATTAAAAAATCAGTACTGTAATTATTTGTCTAAAATGATTAGCAATTAGTGGCCCCATAAAAGTAATAAAATCTTGCGTGGGGCAACTTCTGTTTTAAAGCTTTAATTTAATTTTCGCATACTAAAGCGTTTGGGATCCAAGCCCCCACTCTATATTCAAATTTTTCTTCACTCTCCCCTCGCTCCAGAAGCATTCTTAAGTCTTGTCCTGCCTTCATAAAAATTGCTGAAATTGCATGGCACTCTATTGTGATGGGAGTCTTCAAGGGCCTGGATGAAACAATGGCAGATGACGATTCTGTACTACACTTACCACTATCTCTCATAGAGAGGCAGAGATGACCAGGCTACATGGCAATTGCCGTGATTTTGCTCATTTTCACTTAGTGATATAAAGGATTGTTATGAAAAATAGCCATGCTTTCATCATAACTCTATTGTTGATGTTAATTTTCAACTTCTCAGTGAAGGCTGGTGAAACCATCACCATCTCTACCGGCGAATGGACGCCTTATATATCACAGAAACTCAAACACGATGGCGTGGTCACGCATATTGTGAGTGACGCTTTCGCTAGCCAAGGCATCGAGGTTAAATACAAGTTTTTGCCGTGGATACGCGCCATGCGTGAGGCCAAGACCGGGAATGTTGCGGCTTCTATTATTTGGAGTAAATCTGAAGAGCGCCAGCAGAAATTTTATTATAGCGAGCCGGTTATGCCTAAAAAGGTAGTGTACTTTCACCTCAAGAGTTATGACTTCGATTGGAAGACTCTTGCTGACCTAGAGGGTATCACCATAGGCGGAACCAGAGGCTATTGGTATGCCGAATTATATCAACCTCTGATAGAGGCAGGAAAAATAACAGTAGAATGGGTGAAATCCGATGAAGCGAATTTAAAGAAATTGCAAAGAGGACGCATTAAGGTGGTTCCAATTGATATTGGTGCCGGTTACGCCATGATTCAAAAAGAATTTCCTCCCCTTCAACAAAAGTTATTTACCCATCACCCAAAATTGGTGAATGAGCCAAACTACAATCATCTGATAATGCCCAAGTCCCTGACGGACAGTCCACGTTTAATGAAAGCCTTTAACAAGGGCTTAAAGCAGTTAAAAGAAAGTGGTCAGTTTGAGCAGTATTATGAAAATTCACAAAAAGGTGATTATAATTTACCAGCCTTATGATCCGTTTATTCAGTTTATAGGCCCAGGTTCACCTCTCCAATCTGCTGGTAGTCTGCCAATACCATTCTCATAGTTTCTTTTAATCTTAAAATGCCTATTTCTAATAGGCTTTGTGACTATATAAAGTAGCTTGTTTATACAATTCATAGCTGAATTTGGATGCTATTCTGAGCTTATTCACTGACTCATGTAGCAGGTTAAGAAGTTCATTATGAAAGCAAAATTACGCAATGCCTTTAACACTGAAATGAATATTGCCAAGCAATTGTATTCTCAGAAAAACTATTCTAAATGTTATGTGCACTTGGAAAGGGCTCATATCCTTGGTCAACGCAACTACATCCCCCACGTGGTGAACCATTTCTGGATGTGCAAGGTTGGCATTAAACAGAGGGATGTGCGTGAGGTGGTGGGGCAGATAACCCGTATGATTATGAGTGTTTTCTCTCTATTAGATAACCCCTTGTTTCATACTGTGCCTGTGGGTAATACCGGTCGTGCTCGAGTGAGCCCGGTTAAACCTATGCCTGTACCAGCCGATTTGAACGAGTACTTTAAGTGAAAAAGGGTAACTTATTGGCCGTGAAACAAGAGGAGAAAAGCAATGAACATTAAAAAAATCGCTTCTTATGCCGGTATTAGCATACTCGCTGTTGTCTCCAGCCTAATTGTCTATTTTGTATTTTCCTTTCAACAGGGAAAGGAGTTAGTTAAAGAGCAGTGGCTGCAGTCGACCCCTGAAAAAATAGTTAATTTAGGCAGCACTAAAACCTTGTCTATTTTACCTCTTGTGAATTGGCACACAGCCAATGACTCGCTAAAAGGCGAAGCCGGGGTTTCCTATTTAATTAAAACCGATAATCAAACCATAATGTTTGATGTGGGTTTTAATCGCGAGGGCGAATCCCCTTCACCTTTGCAACATAACATGAAGCAACTGGGTATTGATTTAGATGATATTGATACTCTGTTTTTAAGCCATCATCATTTGGATCATAGCGGTGGTCAAGGTTGGGTGAATAATAATACCTTTTCTTTAGGGATTGAGCAGGTGGACTTGTCGGATAAAAAAATCTTTGCCACCACCAAACTTGAATATCCTAATGCGAAGGTCACGGCGATTCCTAATGCCAGTGTTATTGGAGAGGGCATTGCCAGTATTGGTGCCATATCCCGTCAGTTATTTATGGGGCGCATTGAAGAGCAGGCCCTTGCTATTAATGTGCAAGGTAAAGGGCTGGTATTGATTGTAGGTTGTGGCCATCAAACCCTGCCTAAAATACTACAGCGTACAGAACAGGTATTTGATGAACCTATATATGGCCTAGTAGGAGACTTGCACTACCCGGTGCCCATGGGGCGTCTAAGTTTATTAGGGTTAAACTTGCAGCGCATTTTTGCCTCGGGCGATGGCCCTCTAGAGCAAATTGATCAGCAGACCATTGATGATGATATAGACAGGCTAAAACAACTAAACCCTGGGGTAATTGGCCTGGGTGGTCATGATACCAGCGATGAAGTGATTGAACGTTTTAATCAGGAATTTGATGAGGTTTATCAACATGTTCGAGTGGGGCAATGGATAACCATAGCCGAATAAATAAAGTTTCCATTTTGTTAAGTCGCTCTGCCTATCTAATAGCCGATTGAAATATATCGGCTCATCCCACCCTCTTAGTTTTTAGGAATAAACTCATGCAATCTATTGCCAATGCCTTGCCGATATTTTCTTGGTTAAAGCATTACAATGGCCAGGTTTTTAAAAAGGATTTTTTGGCTGCGGTTATTGTAACTATCCTATTAATTCCTCAAGCCCTGGCTTATGCCTTACTGGCTGGGCTACCTGCGGAAGTAGGGCTGTACTCCACTATCTTGCCGTTAATTGTTTACGCTTTTTTTGGCAGTAGCCGCACATTGTCGGTGGCACCCATGGCAATTTCCTCACTAATGACGGCGGTGGCACTAGCTGAAGTGGCGAAACAGGGAAGTGCCGATTACTTATCGGCAGCTATCGTACTGGCATTTTTATCCGGTGCCTTTTTGTTAATTTTAGGTGGATTAAAATTTGGTTTCCTTGCTAACTTTTTATCTTACCCGGTTATCTCTGGCTTCATTACCGCATCGGCCATCATCATTGCCTTGAGCCAGTTTAAGCACTTGCTGGGAATTGAGGCTCAGGGAATAAATGTTTTTGAAATTAGTGCTTCACTGTTTGGTAATTTGAGTCAAATAAATTCTAAGACTCTGTCACTAGGATTGGGAGTGGTCGTATTTCTTTATCTTGCCAATAAATTCGGTGCCAATGCTCTGCTAAAACTGGGTATAAAAAAAGGGCCAGCACAGGCGCTAAGCAAGGCCTCGCCATTATTGGCGGTGTTGGCGACCATAATAATTGTTATGCAAGGGGGCCTTGAAGCTCAGGGCGTAGCAATTGTTGGTGAGATTAAAGTGGGAGTGCCGGTATTGGGTTTACCTGTATTTTCTTTTGAATTGATTAAGAGTCTGATCATGCCAGCCATATTAATCTCAGTGATCGGTTATGTTGAATCGGTATCCATCGCTAAAAAACTGGCAGCGAAGCGCCGTGAAAAAATTGATGTTAACCAGGAACTGGTGGGACTGGGCGCCGCCAATGTTGCATCATCCCTTTCCGGTGGTTTTCCGGTGGCAGGCAGCTTATCGCGCACCACGCTCAACTTTAATTCAGGTGCCATGACTCAGGCTGCCAGTATTTACGCGGCTATTTTGGTGGCAATAGCTTCGTTTACCCTGACCCCCATATTATATTTTTTACCCAAGGCGACCCTGGCTGCCACCATCATGATTGCGGTGATTAGCTTGGTGGATTTTTCTGTATTTAGGAAAACCTGGAATTATGCTCGAGGTGATTTTTATGCAATCTTGATCACACTTAAAATTACTTTGTTTTTTGGTGTGGAGCTGGGTCTGATTTGTGGTGTGGCCACATCTATCTGGTTATTATTATATCGGTCCTCCAAGCCACATGTGGCTGAGGTGGGGCTTATCTCGGGCACGCAATACTTTAAAAATGTGCGTCGCCATCAGGTGGAAACCATTCCACAGATACTGTCACTAAGGGTAGATGAGAGTTTGTTTTTTGCTAATGCCAGTACCTTGGAAGATCGCCTTTTTCATTACCTGCATAAACGACAAGAAGTGAGTGAGGTGATTCTGATGTGTAGTGCGGTAAATGAAATTGATTACAGTGCTCTTGAAATACTCGACAGCATCAATGTACGGCTAATTAACCTGGGTGTGCACCTGAATCTGTCAGAAGTAAAGGGGCCGGTAATGGACAGTTTAAAAAACACTCAGGTTTTAAAAAACCTAAGTGGTGATGTTTTTCTGTGCCAGTATGATGCCTATATAGAATTAAAAAATAGAGTTTAAAAATAGAGTTAAAATTCAAAGTGAAGCCGGTTGTGGTTATTGCTGAATATTTATAGTCTATCAAATAAACTATTTGCCCCTATAATCAACAAGATGAAGTTTAATAGTAACCTTATTAAGATCCTTTGTTCTTAGTTGGTATTATAGTTCAGGTTTCAATTCATTTTGTGATTAACGAGGGGTAAGCATGATTGATGTAAAGCTGTTCGCTTTTGAGCTAAAAGTTATCAGCTTTCTTTGCTTGGGTTTATTCTCAGCCCTCTCTTTCAGTAAAGACTTGCCCGTCGTGACCTATGACTTTCCGCCTTATAACTACTTTGAGGACGGTAAGGTAAAGGGAGCCAGTACTCAGATTATTAAAAAGATATTCAAAGAAATGGGCTACCAGCCGATTATTTCCTCTTTACCTTTCAAACGAGCACAAAGATTCATTGAGGAAGGCGAAGCGGCGCTTATCTATACCTATACTCACTCCCCTGCACGGCGCAAAACAGCTTATTTATCCAACCCGGTTTCTTACATCAGTGGTGTGTTTTTTAAACGAAAAGATGATGATATATCCTGGCGTGAATATAAGGATCTAGCTTCTTTAAGAATAGGCGCCAGTGGTGGCTATTATTACCCTGAATCTTTTATTAAAGCGATTAAAGACAATGCTATTCGAGCCAGTTTTGTTTATCGTAAAAATCCGGATCTTGTGAATTTACGCATGTTATCAAAAGGGCGAAACGATGTTTTTATTTGTGAGGTGAACGTATGTGGACATTTAATTAGAAAACATTCTCCTGAATTTGATAATCTTGATTTTATTGGTAAACGTACTGGTTCGTTACGTTCGTTTCATGTGGGGTTTTCTAAGAAATGGCCTGGAAGTAAAAAATTGCGTGATGACTTTAATATACAGTTAGATAAACTAATTTTAAATGGCTATTTAAAAAACCTGTATGAGAAATCGGGCATTATCACCGATTTTTCTTTGCTGGGTTCTAAAGGCAAAGCTGCTTTTTAGTTATTCAGTATCCATATACTGTGAAAAGATATTCACCAGTTCTTTCACTGCTGGCATTAATAAAACCTCAGGTTTGGTAATGCAGTAACATTTCCACATGACATTGCTGGGTAACTCCAGTTTTACCAGTTCTCCACTGTCAAATTCCTTACGAAACAGAGATTCTGGGCCTGCGGTCACGTAATCTGAATTAATGACTATATTTTTGGCCATGACATAATTATCACAAATTATATTAGGTGAAAGCGGAACATACTTGGTTAGTTCCTGCAGTTGCTCACCCATTTTCAGCGGAATGTTAGGCGTGATAGAAGGATAGTTAAATATTTTCTCTGGTGTAGCAATGGTTGTTAGTTGACTAAGTTCATGATCTTTTCTAACCGCACAAACCAAGGGCTCTGAGCAGGACAGATTCAGTTGAAATTCTTCGCCTAGACTTTCCCGGCTAAAGGGCCCCACGGCAATGTCAATTACGCCAGTGCGCAAGGACTCTAGTAAACTATCAGATGATTCGGTTACCACAGATATTTTAAATTTATGAGCTTTATCTACAAAATCCAGCAATACTTTTGGTAGTAATAACTGCTCAACTATGGGGCCTACTCCCAAATTTATTTTTAATCCTTCCAGGTTGGCCATTAATTCTAGTTGACGTTCAATTACATGGAGTTGATGTTGTAAACCCTGGCCAGACTTAATCAAATATTTAGCAGCCTGGGTGGGTATCATGCCAATACTATCCCGATGAAAAAGCTCAATACGTAAGGTTTTTTCTAATCTGGTTAAGCGCTTGCTTAGGGTTGGCTGGGATACATTAAGTGCTTCGCAGGCGCGATTGATACTGCCTAATTCAGTGATTGTCGTTATCATTTGAATATCTGAAATATCCAACATAGTCTTCACCATTAATAGATTTTACTAAATTCACTGAACTTCTATACTCAGGATTAAGTTTAGGTTGGTTTATATAATAGTGAAATTTACTACGTGTAAGTACATTGGTAAATAGCATAAATAGAGGAGGTAGGCCGTAAGTCCTATTTATTTCTGTATTGCTAGTGTGAAAATATAATTACCTTTATTTCTCACTGTTATTCCAATTCTTTACTACCCCTCTAAAGTTAATTCATTACATAAATTAGTCATGCTTGCCTAAACTCGATGCGACTTTCAATTTAATGTGATCTTAAGCTTGAATTCTCGTGTAATGAATAAGGTACTAGATATGAATAACTCGGTACGCGTCATGTGTACGATCCAGGAAAATGCCATTGATAAAAAAAGCATTAAAGCGCTGGAGCGAATGATTAAACGTGTTTATCAGGGGCATTTTGGTCAGGAATATAAGCTCAATTGTATTTGGTTGACTATGCCTTTTGGCCAATCCTTTTTGGCAGCAGAGAATTCAACTACCTCAACCGTACAAATCCCGGTGGCAGACGAATTGGCAGCGCCACTACGACATGCCTTCATGAGTGAAGTCTGCACACAATGGCAGAGCATTACCGATTGCAATAAAAATGAAATTATCTTGGCTTGTCCAGATGATGGTTATGCTCAGCGCTACTTTGAAAAAGTGGATGAACGTTTTAATCCTTCTCTCAAGCATTTTATTAAAATAAAACTTTTATGGCGCTTGCTGATTGGGAAACTTAAAAACGGTTATTTCACTACCAGTATTAATTTTTAAGCCATTTTTTCTTTTAAAATTGAAGGTAAGTCGTTATGCCAATGTATACAGTCACCACTAATAAACCCATGGCAATAGCCAAGAGGCAAGAGTTGGCTCGGGTTATCATGAACATTCATTGTGGCCTTACCCATGCACCACAGACATTTGTGAACGTTGTTTACAGTCAAAACGTGTCGCTCAGGAAGGGCATTGCTATAAACATACTAGGGAATGTACGCAAAGGCCGAACGTCTGAAATGAATGCCCAATTAACAAAGGAAATGCATGAAGGCGTAGCTAGTTTCTTAAATATTAACCGGAATTTGCTAGAGCTTTCGCTTTTTGAAGTGAACGCCAGCTGGGTGATGGAAGGGGGGGATATATTACCGGAACCAGGTGAAGAGGAAGACTGTGAGTGGTTGCGGCAAAAACACTAATCTAACAGCGAATGCGTTGGTTGGTGGTCTGTGCTATTGAGTGCAACACGCCTAAATCAACAGCGCAATAAATGTTGATTTGGGACGTGGTTGGAATCCCAATTGGTTCCAGGCCTTAGTGCTCGGCGTCTATCATGTTGTTCACATAACGCCAGGCTATTCGTACCGCATCCTTGGCCTCACTTTTAAACATATTTGATCTCACGGTTAAGCCATCGAGTACAATAAGAACATGTATTGCCATTTCTGCGTGGGATTTGATTTTACATTCCTTTAATAATTCAGAGACAAGGCCTTCCATCCAGATTTTGTGATTTTGCGAGATCTCTCTAATTTTAACGCCTATATCCGGGAACTCTTCAGTGGCCTTTATGAACATGCAACCATGAAAATCAGGCGCCGCAAACCACTCTTCGTACCAATCAAAGATGGCTTTAACTTTAGTCTTGGGGGTTCGGCGCTTGTCGATGGCCGCGCAAATACTGTCGCGCAGGTCCTGATCACGTTGAAATAATACGCTTTCGATCAAAAACTCTTTTGACGGGTAGTGCTTGTAAAATGTCATTTTTGCAACATTTGACTTAGCAACAATACTATCCACACCTACTGCGTGGTATCCATTTTTAGAAAATAGGGCTGTGGCCGCATCTAAAATGGACTTCTTTTTTACATTCAATGACTTGTACCTTGACTATTTATAATTATTGACGGATTACGGCTCCGAACGTAATATAAGTATACAGACTGATCTGTATAAATTTATGCAAGAATCAATCTACTTCCTGTACTGAAGCCTATCATAGGTCTAGCACCACTACCTAAGATGTGCGCAGAAGTAATGTACTATCAGCAACATGGATGAGATAAAAGTGTCTAACTTAAATATAGAAGATCCTAGAGGCCAAGCATTAAAGGCCATGGCATTGAGTTTACCAATTAAAGCCTGGAATGATAATGAAGTTTTTGTAAACTCGTTAAAACAGCACGTGAAATCCCATGTGCTGGGTAATAACAAAATGATTGCTGCGCTTTCAAGCGGTAAGTTTACCCTTGAGCAGGTGAAGAAAATACACCTGGAATATCGCCATGCTATTGTTCAGTTATTTACCGACGCATTGTTGATGGCACAGTTTCAAACTCGCCAGCTAGAGCCACGGTTGGCCCCTGGCGATAAAATGGCCCCTCGTGCATTGCTAACTTTGAACATATTAGATGAGTTTGGTTTCACGCCAGGTGTGGCCACTAACGGATATTACAAGGGGCATCATGAATATTCCCATTATGTGTTGTACGAAAAGCTATTAAATGAATTGGGTGTGTCAGCATCCGACCGTAATTCACATATTCCAAGTGAAATTGCCAAAGAGGTCAGGGATTTTCTTGAGTCTTCTTTTTCTGATTATTCAAGCATAGTGGCACTGCTGGCGGTGGCCGAAGAACAGGTTATTTTGTTTAGCCCACCATTAAGAAAATCGGTAGCCAAACATGAACATGATGTGTCCAGCGGCTATTATCGAGTACACGGTACCACCACAGATGACGATACCGACGGTGCGGATGATGATCATGAGAACGACCTATGGATTGCACTCACTCAGTCTTGCACGCCAGATCAGCAAGAAAAAATATTATCCATGTGCCAAGGTTATTGTGACTTATGGGATAAGTTTTGGAATCACCAATACCAGGATAATCTAAGCGTTGCGCATACTGAAGAGCAGGTTCAAGCTGAACCGGCATAACGGATTGTGCAAATGAAGTGGCTGTGCCTTACATGAGAATATTGGCTGTACTGGTGTAAGGCACCGTCATTTAGCGAAAATAATAATTTGCAAAATATTTGTACTTCCATTATGAAATTGTCTCAACTTCCTTCCTTGTATTATTTTTTCTGAGCTTTATCTTCTGAGCTGTCTTTTCTGAGCTATTAATATTTCCATTAATGCCCCAAGTCATGTTTTGGTTTAGTTGCCATGTGTACAGATCAGTATAAGTATATTATACTCATCGGTATAGTTTGTGATCGGATTAAGACTGGTGGATAACGGTCAATAATAGTGCATATATGGACGTGCAGGGAGTAAAGGTAGAAATAAATGAGTATTGCAGATTCTCTTAGTGATAAAGAACTTGAGCTTGCCAATCTTGTAGATTTTTATAATGACAATTTCTCAGAGCGTCGAGTGGGGAAAAAAAGATCGGCGCGCCTGGAAACAATCATACTGAGTTTAATTTCAGCGGTTAATGTTGAAAGTGCTAATAAATACAGCACAGCGGTTAAGCTTGGGAAAATTGTATTATGGAAGGATGACAACGCCATATCAAATCGAATCTTCCATGATAATAAGCAAAAGACCAGCATTCCCCAGGATAAAATTAGCCATAATAGAATGTGTAATGAAGTATATGAGCGTCAGATAAAGGCTATTCTTGCCATAAGATCACGGGCCAATAAATATTCATGGGCCGGTGTTAAGATTGATGTGAAAGGCCACCCCATTAATTCAATATTAAGATTAAAAGATGTGAATCAAAAAGCCATCATGCATGACGAACAAAGAGCCGCGGTGGCCAGTGAAATTAATATTTTGTTTAATGAATTAACAGAACTTGGATTGACCGCCAGCCTAAGATAAATATTTTTTATCTTAGGCTTTTAAACCGCATAAAATTAAAACCCTTTTTTAGATGTCCTCTTTTAAAATAATCATCAGGGCTATATTGAGTTAAAGCCAATTAAGCCCGAAGCCAAAAACACCCAAGCCAAATAAATTTACACTATAAATCCCTAAAAGGGTTTTTAGTTGATTTTTTCGGCTCACCATATCGTAGACCCAGTAACACATCAGATAGAAGGTTAAATATCCAAACAGAAAAATAAACCAAGGGAATTTAGCATTCCATAAGGGCCATTCCCAGGTAAGTGCGCCTACGGCATTAAGCATTATCTCAACTCCCACCGAAAAGGCGGCAAAACAGCAAGCCAGCAATAAGCGGTTATTCACACCCAATATTTTTTTATCCTTGTCCGATGGCAAAGCAAGAGTAGCGGCAATGCCGGTGATGGCAAACATCATGGATATTTCAATATTCAAGCCTATCAGTAAAACAAATGCCGAATCGTTACCCGGTGTTGCCCACAAGGGGGCAAAATCCGAAAGGCTAAAAATAATGCCATTTATGATCTCGTTGAATATATCCATTCCTAGAAAAGCCAAGGCTGCTATTACACGATTCCAGTTGCCCTTGTCTATCTCCTGAAAATATATATAAAGCACCACCACAAACATGGGAATGATGTGCCAGGAAAACTGGTCCCCATCGCGCAATAGTGACTGGGCTTGTAATGCACTTTCTGTAATCATGTTTAGAGCCGTATTCATTTTGTAATTTGATATGGCATAATTTATAAGAGAAGTATTTAAGGAGTTAACGAATGCAGGCCAATCACTTATGAAAAGTGGCCACAGTGGGCAACACAGCGTTTCTGCTGCCTTTGTCATGGGTATATTAAAGGCAGTACAGCAGCTCGATAGCTCACTTATGGCGAAACTGAAGGCTCATTTACAAAACAGCGGGCTGGATACTCACAGTTTACAGGACCCAGTACAGCGTATTCCCCACGGTAAATTGTTGGAATTATTAGATCAAATTAACCTACAGGGTCTCGGCAGGCGTGATCTCTTCATAGAAATTGGCTCTAGACTGACCCCTGCCAGTTTTAGCGCGCTAGGTTACGCCGCTACCAGTTGTAGAATCCTGGGCAAGGCCATTGAAGTTATCCCCATGTATGAAAAAGTAGCGGTGACGCTTGGTCAAACTTGTTTAAAAAATAATGAAGATCATTTTAAGTTAAGTTGGAATTGCACTAGCAACAGTGAACACTACAGTTATTTTCTCGAAGAAATTATTCTGGCTGTCTGGATTCAACTGGCTAGAAATATTACCAATACTCAGCTTCAAGCAGATAAGGTTTTATTTACTGGGCCTGAGCCTAAAAATATACAAGGCTTTAAAAAGATATTTGGTAAGAACTTGGTGTTTAAGCAGAGCGAGGCGACAATATTATTTAGCCAAAAATTAATGAACACTGAAATTGTTCAATTTGATCCCTTCATTAATGATTTAATGAAACAGCAGGCTGCACAGTTGCAAGAATCATTAAGTCAGACAGAGAGCCTGAGTCAGGTTGTGACCAAATCCATTTTCCGAGGCCTAATTAATGGTGACTTCTCTCAAGAACACATAGCAGTAGAACTTAATATGTCGGCGCGCAGCTTGCGCAGAAGTTTAACCAAGGAAGGCACAAGCTTTATGCAAATTCTGGCGCAGGTTCGTTGCAGTAAATCGAAGGAATATCTGCAAGATAAAAATTTGTCTATTTTTGAAGTGGCCATGTTACTGGGTTACAGCGAACACAGTACTTTCTCTGCGGCCTTTAAAAAATGGTATGGTCAATCCCCCGTTGAATTCAGATATAATCAGGCTTGAATAGCGGATGATTCAACAAAGAAACCATGGGGGAATATTCAAATTTAATATTGATTGCTGGTGTTATAACAACTCCAGCATATGTTCGGCCTTACTCACCTCAAATTCTTTAGGAGCTTCTACGTTTAAGGCTGTCACCACACCATCTTCAACTAACATGGCATAACGCTTGGAGCGCAAGCCGCCAAATGAACCGGTTTCCATACTGAGGCCCAGTTGCTTGGTAAATGCACCATCGCCATCTCCTAACATTATAAGCTCTTCTGCATTGTGAGCGTCGCCCCAGGCCTTCATCACAAAGGCATCGTTAACCGCCAGGCAAAGTATGTTATCCACGCCCTTGGCTTTAAAATTATCGCTGTTCACCACATAACCGGGCAAGTGTGCCTCGGAGCAGGTGGGAGTAAACGCACCGGGTACCGCAAACAGCACTACCTTTTTACCGTTAAACAAATCGTCATTGGATAGGGTTTTCATGCCATCCTTGCCCAGTACCTGAAAATTTGCCTGTGGGATTTTATCGCCGTTTTTAATCATAATATTACTCTCAATTATGTTTTGCCTACATGAAAGGTTAGTTAACTCGGTTTAACTTACCACTGTTTTACTATTGGTTTTTTCAATTCTATATTGATTGGGAGTGATCTTGTTCCAGCGCACAAATGCACGCCTGAAGTTTACACATTCCGAATAACCCAGCAAATTACTGATCTCTGCCACAATAATCTGGGTAGAGCTTAGATATTCACAGGCCAGTACATTGCGTACTTCATCAAATACCCGCCTAAAGCTGGTGTTTTCTTCTTTTAAACGACGGCGCAGGGTGCGTTCACTCATGGCTAATTCGCAAGCCACCTGGTTTATATCCGGAAAATGCCCGCTAGCGTGCATTAACAAGCTTCTCACTTTTGATGCCACATCTTTTCGGGTATTAAGCTTGCGCAGCATTAATTCACACTGCTGTTTAAAAATAATGCAGCCGCTGGGGTTGGCGGTTTTTAACTTGGCATTAAGTAGGCTGTTTTTGACCACTACTAACTGACAGTGCTCCTGCTCAAAGGCCACTGGCATGGAAAATACCTGCTGATAACTATCCCTGTATTTAGGGGCGGGAAAGTTGAGCTGCAATTGAATATCGAATAGCGGCTGGTTTAACAAAAACTCGCCTAACGCCACTATGGTGGAAAAAGTGGCCTCCATTATGGTTCGCCGTTGATGGCTGGTATGGGCATCGGTGACCACTCGTAAAACTGTAGTGTGCGGCGTATCGAATAGCTCACAGCTAACCAGAGGGTTCAAAATAGGGTGGTAACGAATCACTAGGCGCAAAACTTCTTCAAGATCGGTGCAGCTCATCAAGGCAAAACCCAAAGTTCCTAAACTGGTGATGCTCACATGTTGGCCAAAACGCAGGCCTATGGCGGGGTCACCGCTTAGCTCGCTGGTGCGCTGTAATACTTGTTCCCATACTTGCAAACGCTCTTCAAAAGTCGGTGGCGCCTGATCGCAATGAACATCCGATACATTAAACAAATCATCGGTATTAACCCCTTGCTCTTGGGCCAGGGCAACTAACGGTTTATAAAAACCAACATTGTTGAAATTCACAGACTCCCCCTGTTTGAAGCCAAATTGTCTGGCCGAAAATGATCTGACGGTTGGCCGAAAATGATCCGGTTACTTGCTGTGTTTTCACTATAATCGAAAGAACCACTCACTTGAAGAGGGACTAGAAAATGACTGTTGTATTGCAATCATCAAAAATGCCAGACGGAATTGAAATTAAAGTGCGCAACCGACAGTTCAACCTTGAGCAGCAGTTAGAAGGGGACTGGTTAGATGGAGATGCTTTTAAAACAGCCTTTTTTAATAGCATGAGCATGAGCTTCCCCATAGGTGAAAAATCCTTCATCGACAGCGTTCGTGCTTACAGTGATGAAATAAAAGATCCAAAGCTAAAAAAAGAAATGAGTGGTTTTTTTGGCCAGGAAGGCATGCACAGGCGCGAGCATCAAAAATACAATGAACTACTGTGTGCCAAACGCGGTTACAACCTTGAAAAATTAGAGTCCGGTTGGGCCAAGCGCGTGAGTCAACTGAATAAGCGCGGCACTAAATTAATGGTACTGGGCGGCACAGTGGCGGCCGAGCACTTCACCGCCATTTTGGCAGAAAAATTACTGCAGGGCTGGCTGTTTAATGATGTGCCAAAAGAGATGAAAGACATGTGGTTATGGCATGCCAGTGAAGAGCTGGAGCACAAGTCGGTGGCCTTTGATGTTTATCAATCGGTGGGAGGCTCGTACAAAATGCGTAAATTTATGCTGCGACTTTTTACCCTGCATTTTTTAATGGATATCATGGCCAGTACTTTTAGTATGCTGCGTCAGAATAAACAATTGTGGAAGTGGAATACCCTAAAAAGCGGAACGAAATTTATCTTTGGAAAAGGCGGGTTAGTACGGACACTCTGGCCACAATACAAATCATTTTACAAAAAAGATTTTCATCCCTGGAATAATGATAATCGAGAGTTGCTGGAGAATTATCTGGCCGCCGAGACCGTTGCTTAAATTTAAACAAAGTAAGCTAATATCAAAAAGCGCTTAATTTATTAAGCGCTTTTTTTTGTTTGCGAGCCAAGAATTAAATTTCGCTTTCTAAACAGATTAATAGGTAGGTTAAGGCCTGCTTAGTGACGCCAACCTGTTTGGCTATCTTCACTGAACTACTGCCTTCAGTGGTGACACATGGAATCCTAGAAAAGTGGCACAAGATGATTTCAGCAATCCCTTGCTTAGCCAATTTAAACAACACTTATTGAGTAAATGATCTTTTAAATCTAAGCAGCATCCTCCCCAATTACGTATTGCACTAGCTTGTTAACTCTTCTGTCACGTTTAGGATTTTCTTATTCAGGTGTGCATTAAGTGCAATATTCACGGGTTATTATTAGGCAATATTTAGCAGTACATGTCTGTAATACATATCAAAATATTATCAGTGTAAACCTACTATGGAAGGAGAGAGCCAGTTAATGGCGTTTTTAGACATAGCGAGAATGAGCATCGCTTATTTCAGAAAAGTATAAACACTACATTCAACGAATACCTTTTAAATAGATGTCGTGACCAGTAGCTGTGAAGTATGGCCAAAAGCCTGTCTTTTCAAGGCCCTCCCTAAATATTTATCTAATTGACAAAAAGTGTACGTGTACGGACGGGAAGATAATTAGCAGAAGACATACTTTTAAGTTATTGCTCGGCGCAATCCAGTGTAATTAAAATAATAAATGAGGTGGACATGAAATCTAGACAAACACTTAAAGACTTAGGCCGTAAGAAATATTTGGCGGTGGCCATCCCTCTGATTATGGCTGCTCAAGCCCAGAGTCTTGAATTTTATAGTAATGGCATAGAAGGCAGTATCAATTCACAGATCTCTATTGGTTCAAGTTGGCGCTTAGAGCAGCCCGATAGTGTTATTACCGCAGATCCTACTATCAATGGTGGGGATACCAACTATGAAAAAAATGACGCTTTTTCCCAAATTTTTAAGGGCAGTCATGATTTGAACGTCAGTTATAAAAATTACGGCGCTTTTGTGCGTGGTAAATATTGGTATGACGCGGCTCTTGAAAATGATGATGATGTTGATGATTCTGGTTACCATGATTTGGCTAAATTTTCTGGCGCCGAAGTTTTAGATGCGTTTGTTTACGGCGAATTTGAAGTTATGGATATGCCATTAGATCTGCGCCTCGGTAAGCAAGTGCTTAGCTGGGGAGAAAGTACCTTTATACAAGGAGGCATTAATTCAATTAATCCATTTGACGTCAGTTCATTTCGTCGCCCCGGAGCAGAAGTAAAGGAAGGATTGATTCCTATTAATATGGCGTTTGCCAACTTGGGTCTGACTGAAAACTTAAGTGCTGAAGCTTTTTACTTGCTTGAATTTCATGAGACTGTGTTGGAGGGGTGTGACACCTACTTTAGTGACAATGATTATGCCGGGCAAGGCTGTGGAAAGATTACTATTGATGAAGCCGCGGGCTTAGAAATAAGACGTGATGACAATGACCTGCGCAAACCTAGCTCAGATGGTCAATTTGGTATTGCTTTTCGTTATCTCTCTGAAGCACTCGATACTGAATTTGGTTTCTATGCGATGAATATTCACAGTCAGGTTCCTATTGTGAGCGGTGCTAAAGCGACCGTTGATGAGGCAGCTGTTGTTGCATCTGGTGTGGCGGCTGCATTTGGAATTTCTGATGCGGATTTAATTACAGCTATGGAAGTTCAAGGCGATATTACCGGAGGTTTTTTTCCTGGGACTTCAGGAAATACTTTTTACGTTGAGTACCCTGAGGATATTCAAATAACCGGGTTAAGTTTTGCTACTAATATCGCCACTATGTCAGTGTCTGGTGAAATTAGTCATAAACAAAATGTGCCGATGCAAATCAATTCAACTCAAGCTGTTTCTGCAAGTTTAACCAGTGATTATTTGGTTGGGCTAGGAGTAACAGATCCCTTTTTGACTGAAATCGCCGCCATTGAAGATGGAACAGACATTGATACTTACCGATCTTTTGATGTGTCTCAGGCGCAAATAACCGCGATTAAACTATTTGATCAAGTATTGGGTGCAAACCGCTACGCAGTGGTTGCTGAGGCTGGCTATACCTTTGTTCACAGTTTGGATGATAGTGCGGATGCCGATATTAAATTTGGTGGGGTAGCGGTTAGTGCAAATGCTGACGGAACTTATAATTATACCAATACCGTTACACAAAGATCATGGGGGTACACCACCCGAATAGTTGGCGAATACAGCGACGTATTCTATGGGGTAAATATTACGCCGGTATTATCCTGGAGCCAGGACATGAAAGGTTTTTCCCCAAGACCAGGTGGCGCGTTTAGAGAAGGTAGCGAAAGACTGGGCTTTACTCTGAATGCAGATTACCAAGACACATACACTGCGGCCATATCGTATAGCAAGCTTTCAGGCGATGTATACGATTTTGTGTCTGACCGAGATTTCGCTTCCGTAACAATTGGTATGCAATTCTAATTCTCTGTAAATGATTAAAAGTAGTGCCAGTGAACTGGTGCTAGAGGACATCTGATATGAACATAAAAATTTTTACTGTTTCGGCTTTAACGCTCGCATTTGCTGCTAGTTCGGCTGTGGCTAAAGTGAGCTCCCAAGAAGCTACAAAACTAGGGGCTGAATTAACGGGCGTAGGGGCAGAACAATCTGCCAATGAAAATGGGAGTATTCCTGCCTATACCGGTGGTTTAGTCGAGAATATAAGTGGAGACCCTTACAAAAATATTTACGAAAAAGAATCCCCCTTGTTTATTATTAACTCAACTAACCTTGAGCAATACAAACTGAATTTAACCGTGGGTCAGTTAGCCATGTTTAATAAGTATCCTGATACTTATACCATGCCTATTTACCCTACTCATCGTACTGCTAATTTTCCTAAGAAAATTTTTAAGAAGGCAAAAGAAAATGCAACTAGCGCCCAATTGTTAGCAAGTGGCAATGGTTTGATCAAGTTTGATGAAACGATTCCTTTTGCCATTCCGAAAAGTGGCCTGGAAGTTATTTGGAATCATATCACTCGTTATCGTGGTGGCAGTGTTACATTAAATAGAGCGCTGATACCGGTACAACGTGATGGGACCTATACCCCCATTAAAGTGCGCGCACAGTTTTCACCTCCTCAGTATTTGGCGCAAGGGTATAATGCTAAGAAAGATAAAAACATATTGTTTTACTATACAGAACAAGTTAAATCACCTGCTCGTTTGACAGGTAACGTGTTACTGGTACATGAAACGATTGATCAGGTGAATGAACCGCGTAAAGCCTGGGTGTATAACGCGGGTCAGCGTCGCGTACGTCGTGCTCCACAGGTTGCCTACGATGCACCAGACACTACAGGCTTTGGAACGTCTGATCAGACTGATATGTACAACGGAGCGCCAAATCGTTATGACTGGAAAATTATTGGGAAAAAGGAAATATATATTCCCTATAACTCCTACAAATTGATGGATGAGAACACTAAATATAGTAATATTGTGGCACCAGGTCATATTAATCAGGAACACAGCCGTTATGAATTACACCGTGTTTGGCATGTGGAGGCGACCTTAAAAGAAGGAGCGCGTCATGTATACGGAAAACGTTCACTGTACATAGATGAGGACTCATGGCAGGTTGCCATTGCAGATCATTATGATAGTCGTGGTGAATTATGGCGTGTATCTGAAGGGCACTCTATGCAATTTGTTAATGCCAATACTCCCTGGTATGTTGCTATTACCAATTACGATTTACTCTCCGGACGGTATGTGGTTGAGTTGAATAATGAGGAGCGTAATGCTTTTGTTTTTAATTCAAAAATGAAACGAAAAGATTTTACTACCGCTTCAATTCGCCGTAAAGGAAAGCGCTAATTGTGAAAGCTGAATAGCCGGATCCCCGGCTATTCAGCTTTATTTTTTTAGTAATAATTTTATTTGAATAGATGATGATCCAAAATTAGGTGCGTTAAAAACGCCGTATATTTAGCTATATCCATAAGTGGGTTATCTCAATAGATATGCTATTAGTGTCTAATATCACTTCACCACTTCACCATTTCACCATTTCACCATTTTACCATTTTACCATTTTACCATTTTACCATTTTACCATTTTACCATTT